>Ga0187877_1000128_pt1 | contig 102967 bp, 89 predicted proteins | sample June2016WEW_17_1_3_FD_132430 | JGI IMG/M metagenome (GOLD analysis project Ga0187877, IMG submission 132430) | Peatland microbial communities from SPRUCE experiment site at the Marcell Experimental Forest, Minnesota, USA - June2016WEW_17_100 | ecosystem: Environmental > Terrestrial > Soil >...
GATCAATATTCTCTTCGCAGGGGTGATCGTTTTCCTGCTCCTGCGAGGGGCGCAAATGGTCCGGGCTCAAGGCTCGGGTGGAGCTGCCATCCTGGCGGGAATCCTTGCAGTGCTGGCCTTTTTGATCGTCCTCGCGGTTGCAATCCTGGTTCTCAACGGATTGGTTGCGCTGGCATCCCTGCTCGGCACACGCCTGTACGCATCCAGACCGGCCCCGCGGGGTGACCTTTGGGGCGGCCTGCTGTTGGTGCTTGCCAGCCTGACACCCTACCTGGGCTGGCTCCTCTTTGCACCAGCGATGATCTCGATGGGTCTGGGTGCGACGATCCTCTCCCTCTTCCAGCGCAAGCCGGCCCCCGTCAGCTAGATCCAATCGTGGCCGCCTCTGGAGATCCTTCTACACCTTTCAAAGCCCCCAGTGCGATCTAAGGACAGGCGTTTTGAAGATGCTGCTCAAAGGTCTCTGCAAAGGAATGCAAACCTGATCCGTCACAACGGGCGCGAAAGTAAAGGTAGCTGGTATTGGCTGGATCGGCAACGGCCTGGAGTGCATTCAAACCAGGGTTGGAGATCGGCCCCGGAGGCAGCCCAGGGTTGAGATAGGTGTTGTAGGGAGAATTTATTTTTAAATCGTCCAGGCTGATGGGGTTGGTCCACCAGGTCCCTTGGTTGGTATTGAAGCCCAGGCCATATTGGACGGTTGAATCACTTTCCAGCTTCATGCCGTCCGCAAGGCGGTTGTAAAAAACCGAGGCGATCAGGGGCATCTCAGCACTGACCGCCGCCTCTCTCTGAACGATCGAGGCCAGGATGACCGCCTGGTAGACCGTCAAACCATGGCTGGCAAATCCGCGGCGAAGGTCCGGGGTGAGGGCATCTTCAAAACGATGAAGGATGATAGCGACAATTTGGGCCGAGTTGGTCGATCGGGGCAGAGTGTATTCACCTGGCAGCAGAAGGCCTTCCGAAGTCGAACCGGGAGGCAGAATATCCGGTGGATCGACCGGCCGGGAAGCGGCGGCCAGGAACGCTTCCGGTGAAACCGCCAGCCCCGAGTTCGGAAGAGCCGCGGCGATTTCCTCCATTCGCCACCCCGCCAGAATAACAAACTCGAACTCGCCCGCCGCGGCATGGATCTGCTGGGCGATCTCCAGGGCGGTCATCGCCGGACTGAATTGATAGGTCCCGGCTGGGATGGCAGTATCCATGCCCGTCCAGACCAGGTAGGACCGGAAGATGCGCGCGCTGCGGATCAATCCGGCCTGTTCCAGCCGGGAGGAGACGGAGGTGGCTGTGTCTCCTGGATCGATGGCGAAAGCCTGGGCGGCACCGGAGGGGTCGCGCGGCGCGCTCATACCCTCGGAGTCCCAGAGCAGCTCGGCTGCATAGCTGAAACGCTGCCAGGAGTTGAGCGAGGCACTGGGAACTCCAAAGCTGAGTTCTGCCTGCTGGGGGACGTAAAAACCGATCGCGATCAGAATAATCGTCATCAGCGCGGCGAGCACAAGAAAACCGGGGAGCAGGGAGCGGCGGCGTTTCACGGGTGGACCGGGACCGGCGGATGGGCATCAAGGTACGATTGCAGCAGGAAAGATGCCGCGAGGTCGTCCAGGTGGCCTGAACGTTTCTTGCGCGAAGCCCCCTGCATCAACCGGGCAGACCGGGCATCCTGAGTCGTAAAAGCTTCGTCCCAGAGCAGGACCGGGATTTCCGTCTGGGTCCGGATGGCTTCAGCAAAGCGCGCGGAACGCCGGCCTTCAAAAGTGGGCACCCCACGCTCGTCGATGGATTGCCCAACGATGATCAATCCTACCTGATTCGAAACCGCCAGGTCGACGGCGACCGCAGCATCGAGCGGCCGCGAGACGTGCGCGATGACCGTCAGCGGACGGGCAACAGAGCCGGTCGGATCACTGAGGGCAAAACCGATACGTTTGGAACCGGGGTCAACCGCCAGGACGCGCATAAGGGACTATAGTTGAATTCGGCTTAATGAAGCTCCGTCAGGGTCCGAAAGGGGAGCCATGGAAGGACCGGCCACCAGGACGGTACCATCCGGATGATGGGGCGGGTTGCCAGTGGATAGGCCTTGGACAGCTTCTGGCTCGCCTCCGGGATCCTAAGGCCCTGGACCAGCTGTCCGACCGAGAGAGAATCGATGCGGGGCTGCAGAGTCTGCTGGACCTGCATCTGCCAGTGTGAGCTCCCATCCGTGCCAGTGACAGGAGTACTCTGCGCATGCACGCTCACGGACCCGGGCAGAGGGATCTGGCCGGCAGGCAGCGTGGAATTTAAGACTGACAACGCCAACGTCTGGAGATCGCTTCCTTTGACAAACTGCTCCTGAAGCTGTAGCTGCAGGTCCAGCGTCAACTGCTCTCCTGGCTGGCCTTCGGCCGGGATGTAAGTCTCTGAGAGAACCTGTGCTACGCTCAGGGTACCCGGGAGGAGGACATCGCCCGGATCATGAGTCCGGTCGAACTGTGCGATCGCAGCCTGTCGGAGATCCTGCAAGAGGGCATTATAGAGGCGCTGACGGTCATCCAACGTCGCCACTGCGACAACCCGATCCGTTCCGCCCGTGGTCGGATCCGGGTTACTTACGGATACGCTGGCGCCCAGGTCGCCTACCATGACCACTAATTGGCCAGCAGGCAAATTCCCAGCCGAACCGGTATCCAGGGCCTGTATAGGGACATCCACCGTCTTGCTGACACCCGCCTCCACCACCCCGTCCTCGCTGGTAGTAAAACGGACCGCCGGATCTCCCTGGGTCTGCACGATCGTCCCACTCGGAATCCCGACCAGAGAGGTTGTCAGGTTGCTGAATCGAATCTCACCCTGGGCGGGGCGATCTGGAATCACTTTGGATCCGGTAGCTTGCAGGGTCCTGGTCGCTTCCACCACCACCAGGTCAGTTTGGGCCGGTACGCTTCCCAGGGAGTTAACCGTCTTGAAATCCGGGCTGGCGCGGATAGGCAGGGTTAAGCTTTGGGTCCGCTTCGTTGGTTTCAAATCGATCGTGGCCGATGGAACAAAAAGCAGAAGCAGCCCAAGCACGGTCAACACAGCCAGGGAAAACAATCCCAGACGGAGGGCAGGCAGGTTCCGCCAGCGGCCTTCCGCCGGGAAGGCTTCTTGCCTCATCCGGGGCAGGTCGGGCGGTGGCCCCCTTCGAAAAGCCGGGCTGCCTTTTTCCCTTTCCGGCCAGGCGCTGCGCTGGGCGATACTTGAATTCCGAAAGACCGGGATCTTCAACTCTTCAGCCGCTTGACGGACTTCGGTCGAACGTGAGACCAGGGCAAGCTGAATCCCCAGCCCGTCGGCGTGCCTCTTGATTAATCGCAAATCCAGAGGTCGGGTTAATATCCGGCTACGCCGGGGGAATACCAAAAGCACGCGCGGCGTCTTCGCCCACGACATTTTGTCACGGATGGAGATGACATCATCGTGCGAGTCCAGCTGGATGACCTGGCTTTTCATCTCCCTTAATTATAACGTAGGTAGGGAATCCCTTTCTCATAGAGAAGACGACCACGGTCGAGGCGGCCCGCTGGCTGATGGCAATCCTGATGAAATTCTATCTCTGCTGGTCCAAGGTAACCTTGGAGCCGTTCTGGATGGAGGAAGAGAAGAAACAAATTCATCAAAAACCGCCTCCCGGACCCGCAGGCAAGGGTAGCTTCTATAGGACCACGATCGGGTGGCCGGTATCAATGCCGGAGGATTGGAGGGAGATGTTACGGGTATCCCGCCTATGGTTTTGTACAAGATTGACAAGCCGTCTTATGGCTTCGGAGTCGGTATACCCACGGGGCTGGTCTCGTTGATCGCCACAATCAGATCGTTCTTATTTCCAGGTCCTGAAAGCAAAAACAGGAGCTGAACTCCGGATCGACTGAGACCGATGAAATTCATCGATCCATTCGCATCGGCTTGCAACACCCATTCTGGGGGTGTAAGCTTTTCTTTATAGAAGGATTCCATCTCCTCAACAGTCACCGGGGCACGGAAACAATAGTAGGAGCCGATCAATGTTTGTACTACCTGCCCTGCAGTCGCTTGCGGCATCACAGGGATATCCACCCAATTTTGCATCGGGGGATCAGAAAGGTTTTGGCAGGGGGTCAACAATGATGAACCGAACTCTTTCAACTGAACCGCCTCGGTGGCAGCCAACATGGTCTGCTGGGCCACGCGCGTCTCCTCTGCTCCGGGGGTAGAAGCTCCTGCCGTCAAAGTCGCAACGATCCCAGGGATTGAGGTCAGAAACGGCGGGATCGTAGCCGCTGGCGCGGTTTCGGTTTCGCTGGGCGAGGACGTTTCTGTGGGGGTAGGCTGGGGCGTCTCCGTCGAGGTGGGAACAACGGTCGCCACTTCTTGCGGCAGCACCGTCGCCGAAAGCACCTGATTTTCCTGGGAAGACGGGGTCGCCGGCACAGGCTGTGAAGCCAAGCCACACGCCAAAGAAGGCAGGGCAAGTACAATCAGGAAAAACAAACCAATACGGACCATATTTCCTCCTTCTGACAATAATCTTTTCGAACGAAACAAATAAATAGGATTGTTCAAATAAGAACCAATCGTAAAAATGCTCTCCGATCGAGCATTTCGGTTTTTATTAGACCCATCCTTGCACGGCCGCCAACCCTTCGGTCAGCTGGCTGGCAGCCTTGCTAATTTAACCAGGACACGGACGTTCAGGCTGGGCTTGACCAGGCTTTAATTTACCGCATCGATTACCAGCGGACGATCCTCTGCAAGGCGATAAGAATGGATCGCGGTCACAAACCATCATCCAGATTTCAAAGCCAATTATAACAAAAATTATCTATTTGGGTATAAATATGCCCTGACCGTGGAAATTACGCCATCCTCAGAGCAGCCCGGGAATCGCTGGCCAACCTTTCACCAGGTGGATCCCAAGAGAAGCACCTGTCCTGATTACATCCTGGCCAGTCTTCCATAGCCGCCGGCAACTTGATGGCAGGCTTGGTGGAATGAACACCCCCCCCTCACGTGGAGGCTATTTCATGGATCCCACAGCCCAGATTCAGGCTGTCACATTAAACCCACGCTTAGGCCTTGCGGAGTTCCTGCCGCGCCAGGAGCAGGACCGCAGCGAGGATCAACCCGCCTCCCAGTAATGAGATCCACTTGAGTTGGTCGCCCAGGAGCCAGGCCGCCAGCAGCACGGTGACGACCGGCTCCAGCGTGGAAAGCATGGCCGCGTTGGTAGGACCGATGCGCGCCAACCCAGCCAGGAAGGCCACCACGGCAATCAAGGTCGGGATAAGGACAATCAGGAGGATGACCAGCCAGCCAGCCCCACTCCGCGGCAGGTGCGGACCCGTGGCTGCCATCAGCACGCCAAACGTGATCCCTGCCGAGGTAAAAATTACAGTAGACGATTGGAAAGCGGTCACCTGCTTCATCACCCGCGTCCCGACCATGATGTATACGGAATAGATCCCCGCCGCCGAGAGCGCCAGCAGGATGCCCGGCAGCTGGCCGCCTTCCGGGCCCACCGTGAGTGCCATTCCCACCACGGCCAGGCCCAAAGCCAGGATTTTTGTCCGGGTTACTTTTTCATGCAGGATAAGGATCGAGAGCAGAGCGACAATGACCGGATAGAGATACAGCAGCAAGGCCACCAGGCCAGGAGAGGCGTACCTGACCGCCGTTAAATAACAATACGACTGGCCGACATATCCAAGGGCACCCATGCCGATCAGACGAAACAGGTCGGAACCGCGCGGCAGGCTTTCATGGCGTAAAAGCAGGAGGACGGCCATCAAGATCGCAGCCAGCGAGAAACGCAGGAAGAGCAGCGTGATGGCATCCAGACCATCCGCATACGCATAGCGGCCCAAGATGCCCAAGCTGCCAAAAGCCGCCGCTGAAACGGCGATCAGGAGGATGCCGCTTAGGCGCCGCATCTAGCTGGCAAGGTCCTGCAAAAGAATCATCGCTTCGGCTCGAGGTTTTGCTCCACCCAATTCTTGACGCCTGCCAGCGCCTCTGGCAGGTGGCTGGCATCCTTGCCGCCGGCTTGAGCCAGGGTAGGTTTCCCACCGCCTGACCCGCCCAGGAACGCGGCTACAAATTTAACCAGTTCGCTGGCTTTCAGGCCGCGTTTGACCAGGCTTTCATCCACCGCGGCGATCACCAGCGGGTGCCCGTCAATCACAGAGCCGAATACCCCTACGGTGCTTCCGTATTTCGGGTTCTGGCGGAAGCGGTCCGCCAGCGCTCGGAGGGTATCGGCGTCGGCTTCCGGGACTTGCAGCGCGAGCAGATTTACCCCGCGGACTTTCACCACCTTGTCCAGCTGTTGGTCAAAGGCTTGCAGGGCCAATTCCTGTCGCAAGGAATTCATTTGCGTTTTGGCAGCGGAGAGATCCTCCTGCAAGGATAACACCTTCTCCGGCACGGCCTCGGGTGTACTGGAGAGCATCCCGGCAGCCTGCTTGAGGGCTTTGAAACGCCGGGCGATCAGCTCGTACGCGCCGCGGCCAGTCACCGCTTCGATACGGCGGACGCCGGCAGCTGCCGAACCTTCACTGACGATGAGAAACGCGCCGACATCGGAAGTTCGTACCAGATGAGTGCCTCCGCACAGCTCGTAGGAATGGCGGTGTGCGGGATCCCCTATGGTGATCGTACGGACGACCTCTCCGTACTTTTCCCCAAACAAGGCCATCGCCCCTTCGTTGATCGCCTCCTGGCGGGATCTGGTTTTCGGTGCGACCGGCAGGTCGGCCGCGACCGCGTCATTGACGTTCTTTTCCACCTGCTCCAACTGTTCGGAGGTCATGGCCTCGGGATGGTTGAAATCGAACCGCAATCGGTCCGGCGCAACCAGTGACCCGGCCTGCCGGGCATGTTCGCCGAGCACCTTCCGCAGGGCAGCATGCAGCAGGTGGGTGGCGGTGTGGTTGCGCATGATATCGTGTCTTCGCTCGCGGTCCACCATAGCAACCGCCTGGTCGCCGACCTTCGGCTGCCCGCTGATCACCTCCCCGACGTGCACGATCATCCCCGCCGCGGGTTTGCGCATGGCGTTGATTTCGATTTCCCATTTGCCCATCCGCTCCCGGATGGTACCGGTATCAGATACTTGACCTCCTGATTCCACATAAAATCCGGTTCGAGGCAGAAGAACTTCGAGGCTATCACCGGCCTGAGCCTCGGTCACAGATCTGCCGTCCACTACCAGCGCCAGCACCTCCCCTTCGACCTCCAGGTCCCCGTATGGATCATAGAGGACGCCTTCCTTGCCAAGTTTACCCGCAGAGCTTAACTCCCTGGCCAGGCCGTTGAAGAACTCCGCGTCTTCTCCGCTCATCACGCCCATCGCCTTCCCGCCGCCGGAGGCAAGACGGTGATCCTCCATGGCAGTATGGAACCCGGCCTCATCCACCTCGAGATCCTGCTCCCGGGCAATATCGCGGGTGATCTCAAACGGAAGGCCGTAGGTGGCATACAGATCGAAGGCCATTCTCCCGTCCAGGGTCGTCTTTTTACCCTTGCGCAGGTCATCCAGCATGCCCTGCAGGTAGGCCGTTCCAGATTCAACGGTGCGAGCGAAGCGGGTCTCTTCGCGGGTAAGGTTGTCGTAGATGGCCTGACGGTGGGTGACCAGTTCCGGATAGAAATCCCCGTACGCCGCAATGATGGCTTCTGCCACCTTCGCCAAGAACGGTTCCCGCAAACCCAGTTTCGTCCCAAATCTGGCAGCACGTCGGATGATCATCCGGCAGACATAGTTTCGCCCGGTATTGCCAGGGACGACCCCGTCCGCGATCAGGAAGGCAGCTGCCCGACCGTGATCCGCGATCACACGGTACGGTGTAAAGCGAGCGTACATCTTCTTTTCGCTGTCACCTGTTAGGGTACGGAGAGCCTCCAACGCACCCCGGAAGAGATCAATCTTGTAATCCGAATCCACGCCTTGCAGCACGGCAACGATTCGCTCGAAACCCATCCCGGTATCCACATGTTTGGCCGGGAGTGGTTCAAGGGTGCGTACGTCCAGGCGGTTATATTGGATAAAAACATTGTTCCATAATTCCAGGAAACGGGCACAATCGCCATTGACCTTGCAGACGTGCCCGGGAACATCCTTCTTATCGCAAAACTGCGTACCTTGATCGATATGGATCTCCGAGCATGGGCCGCAGGGACCGGTCTCGGCCATCTCCCAGAAATTCTCCTTGCGCCCGAAAAAGAGGACATGGGATGGAACGAAGCCCGGCTGCTGCTTCCAGATCTCGGCTGCTTCCTCATCCGTCGGGATGTCCCCCATCTCATCCTGAAAGCAGGTGGCGTAAAGGTTCTCCCTGGGCAGACCCCAAACTTCAGTCAGCAGCTGCCAGGCCCAGGTGATGGCTTCTTTCTTATAGTAATCGCCGAAGGACCAATTGCCGAGCATTTCAAAAAATGTGTGGTGGCTGTCATCGCGGCCCACCTCATCAAGATCGTTGTGTTTTCCCGCCACCCGCAAGACCTTCTGCGAGTCAACCGCCCGCGTGTACGGGCGCTTGTCCGTGCCCAGGAAGACGTCCTTGAACTGCACCATCCCTGCATTCGTGAAAAGCAGGGTAGAATCACCGCCCGGCACTAGCGAGGTCGATGGAACAAAGGTGTGCCCGCGCTCGACAAAGAAGTCGATGTATGTCTTGCGAATTTGTGCACCGGTGAATCTTGGGTCCATGTCAGCTCCGCATTTACAAAATTCCCTTAAGTGTTGGAATTATATTCGAGGAATGGTCCAGGGGCAATAACCGGCACGGGCAATCATTCCAGGCAGTCCATGGCTGGTTTGCGATTCATGTCGTTATCGTTTAGAATAGGAAAAGGAGACCGGACGAATCCATGTCCCATGCAGAGACCGTTCAACAACGCAAACCAATAACCGCCGCGATCATACCCGTATACAATGAAGAAAGGAATGTCGGGGATGTTCTGGAAGTTCTCCGCCGGACCGATCTCTTGGACGAGCTGATTCTTGTTGACGACGGTTCCACGGATCGTACTACCGATGTTCTGCACCAGGCTGCGCTCCGTGACCGGCGCATACAGGTCATCCGGCACGAGAGGAACAAAGGCAAAGGTCAGGCCATGTTCACCGGCTGGGCGGCTACGTCAGCCACCTACCTGGTAATGCTGGATGCTGATCTGAAAAATCTGAAACCCGACCATATCCCAGTCCTCCTGGATCCCATCCTCCAGCATCGGGCCGACATGACCCTGGGATTGTTTTCAGGAGGCCATCTCAGCACCGATCTGTCTCACCGGCTGACCCCCTTCCTGACCGGCCAGCGCGGACTGCGGAGCGAGATCATGAAATACATTTCACGCGAGGCGGCCACCGGTTATGGATTCGAGGTGACCCTGACCATCGGTGCTCGGCAGCAGGGTTACCGGACCAAGATCGTCACCCTCAAAGGAGTCTGGCATCCCTCCAGCGAACTGCGCACCGAACGGGGATTCTGGAAAGGCTCGCTATGGAAACTGCGCATGTACGGACAGATCGTACGCGCCTGGTATATCGCGACTCACGAGCGACCGGTCGATGGGGAACGCTCCTTTTCGAGCCTATTGAAGCCGTGACCTTCTGAACCCGCCTCAGGCCGCTGCAGACCCATGCAGTGGCCTTTTTTATCAAGGTTGCGCTGTAAAATCCCGGTCTTCAGGTATGGGGATATAAGGCGTAAAAACTGAACAAATGTACTATACTAAGCATAGTACCTTAACCAGGATCCGATTCGGTGGAAAAACCTGTCCACCAGTAAAACTTGGACAGTCGATCTACCGTAGGGTGGGAACCACCCGAACGTACACGCCTATGGAGAGCAGGTAAGACTTGATTACGGGCAAAGCACATTGAAGTAGGAAGCCCCCCGCTGGAGCGGTGGGGTAATTCACAGGGAAGAGCAGATCCCGCACAACCAAAGAGACCTTACACATTTCGGTCTGGCCGAGATACAATGAAGCCGAATAGAAAAATGAAACAAATTCAAGTTGTGCTCGGTCTTCTGCTGATCCTGTTACTCGCTTCTTGCGGCCAGGGAACTCCCACGCGGACGGCAACCGCTTCGGCCGCCGCGGTGCAGGGTTGCTACTTGGACTGGGCAAGCCAACCCCTCTCCGACCTGTCTGCCCGGATCCAGAAAAGCTTCGACAGCTCTGGGTTGAAGAGTGTGACCGTCCACGCGCAGGCCTATGGGGAGAACTGCTACGACAATAACACCCACCAGGTCATCGCCTTCACCTCTCTGGAAACGGACATCCGGGTCACGGCTCAAGTAAAAAGCATCCGGGATACCGATGACCTCGGCCGGTTGCTGGAACAGATCCTCCCCATCCTGGAAGGACTACCAGCCCAAAGCCTTTCAGCTGGCCATCTGGGTAACATCGGAATCACCTATCAGGCTGGCGCGGCCAGCTTGAATCTCTCGTTTACGGACCAGGACGCCCGCGCGGCACGCGAACGCGGCTTGCACGGCGCCGCCCTGATCACCGCCCTGCTGAAAAAATAAAGCCTAAACTCAAGAACCATGTCAGCGCACAGCCTGCGTCTATTCGGTTTTGCCGGGGCAGTATGTATTCTTCTGGGAATCGTCTATACCTCCCTGCGTTTCCAGGGCCGGCAGACAGAACGTTATTCCTTCTTGAATCATTTCATCTCTGAATTGGGCGAAGTGGGTGTCTCTCGATCCGCCTGGGCTTTCAATCTCGGTCTCATCCTGGGCGGGTTGATCATCTTGCCTTATCTGATCGGGCTTGGGATCGCCTTCCGGAGCCCACTGGCTTGGCTGGGGGTTGCTGCAGGGATCATTGCTGCTCTGGGTGTAGCTGCTGTGGGCATCTTCCCATTAAATTACCTGACCGCCCACACCGCCGCAGCTGTTACTTATTTCCGCTCGGGTCTGGTGATGATATTTTTCTTCGGCCTGGCGATCCTTCTCCAGCCGGAGGGAAAAATCGTGGTTCCCAAAACGATCAACTTGCTCAGTCTAGCAGCTTTAATCTTTTATGCCACCTTTTTGGCCCTACTGACGCGTGTAAAACCGGTAAATCATCCGGTGGAGATACTCGATCCTCTGATGACACCTGACCGACCGAGGATCTGGCTGTTGGCCGTGATGGAATGGGTAGTGTTTTTCGTCTCCGTCTTGTGGTTGATCGGGGTGGCTTACTTTCTCTAGCCCCTGGGAGGATTCATTTCGGCCTGCGTCGTTCAGCAGGACGGTTTTCCCACCTGACCTGCAGACAACGCGGGCGCTCAAGACTCAATAGCCGCCAACCATGTTCCTGGCATCCCCTTATTTCACATTGCGAGCGATGCGAGATGGATCCGCCTGCGACTTGATCAGCTGGTCCAGGAGGGTCGATTCTTCCTCCGGGTTGTCAACATCCCCATCCAGCCAGGCGTCGCGCAGAGCCTGGAGAATTGCCTGATAGGCCGGGCTGGCCGCCAGGCCGCGCGCCTTCAAGTCGTTTCCGGTTGTTCTTGGCTTGATGTGCCGCCAGCTCGTCCCGAATGACTCCAGCAGTCTCCGCTCAGGAGGGTCCGCAGCCAGGGAGACTGCATACACAGCCAGCAACGGCACGTCTTCCAGTCGGGAACAAATCCTGCTCGGTTTCGCGCCTTGCAGGGCAGAGGCCCTCTGCCGCAGGTCCGAGGCTTCCAGCAGGCTGTCCCGTAAATCAGCACGGAAATGCAGCCGGGAATCCAGCGCACGGATTTGAACCTGGGTCAGGTGCATCAACCACAGGAGATAGCCAAGTGCCACACGGCGCGGCAGACGCGTCCTATTCGGGATGACGCCCCATGCCGCCGGCGGAGGGTTGTCACGATTGAGCAGAAAAACCCGGCGCATTTCAGCGCTCCATTGCAATGCCGGATGAATGGCATTTAATATCCCGAATTCCTCGAGGCGGTTCAGCATTTCCGGGGCCTTTGCCTCGGCCAGAATCCAGTCCAGTTCATGGCGAATCCGGTCGGCGGATAGCTTTTCTAGAAGATCACGGGCAGAGGCAATGTACTCACGGTCAGTGGTTGAAATTTCAAATCCATAGCGCTGTTCGTAACGGACGGCGCGCAAAATACGGTTGGGATCGTCCTGGTATGAGGCAGGATGCAGAACCCGGATCACGCCCCGGTTCAAATCATCCAGGCCACCCATCTCGTCCAGCATTTCACCAAAATCGTCGCGGTCCAGGCGCAGGGCCAGGGTGTTGATCGTAAAATCCCGGCGCGAGATGTCATCCTCAATCCCCCCTGCCTGAATGTGGGGCAACGCACCGGGCTGGGCATAACTTTCCCGGCGGGCGGAGATCAGATCCACGGAGGAGATCGCATCTCCTCCCTCCGCGGTGGCCTCATTTTTTAGATGCCATTTGGCGGTCCTGAAACGGGCATGAGCAGTAACCCGGCCGCCATACCTGCTCTGCAATGCATGGGCTAATGCGATGGCATCTCCTTCAACGACCAGATCAAAGTCCTGACTTACCTGGCCGAGAAGCAGGTCACGCACGAATCCACCTACGATATAAGGGGACATGTCCATCGAAGCGGCTTGCTCTGCAATCCTGCGCAGCAAACTGAGGCGCTCGGGCGGGAGCGTCTTCTCTAACAGGCCGCGGCGGAGGCGCGCCTCCTGGGGCCAGACATAGCGTCGGGTGGGCATGATTTGTATCCTCTTCGCGATTATAGTGCAAAAAGTTTGTTCCCAATCCAATCAAATCAGGTATAATACGACCCATGAGACTGAACCCGCTCCCTTCCCAGCGCCTGGACAAACCTGCATGGTCTGGATAGGTTCAGTTAATGCTGCAAACCGGCGGCTCCCAGACCTGGAGAGCCGCTTTTGTTATCACGCGCCAGCTGCGAGAGGATGACCCGATGAACCTATCCGAGCTGACCAAGGCGATGCACGAATTTGTGGAGGGCAAAGGCTGGTACGGCCCCAAGAGTCCGCGCCCGCAGACAGCTCGCAACCTGGCGATCTCCCTCTCCCTGGAAGCCGCCGAAGTCCTGGAACATTACCAGTGGCAAGCAGAAGCCAGGGATCGGGATGAACTGGCCGGTGAATTGGCTGACGTGGCTCTATATCTGCTTCAGCTGGCCTCCGTCTGCAATATCGACCTGGAGCAGGCGGTCTTAGCCAAGCTGAAGGTCAATACAAACCGCCAGTGGGAGTAAAGATGAACATCACGGTTTACGGCGGTTCCCAACCCGAGCCCGGTTCCCGCGCATACCAGGAGGCCTACGCGCTCGGCCGGCTGCTCGGCTTGGCCGGTCATACCGTCCTGACGGGCGGTTACATTGGCACCATGGAAGCCGTTTCGCGAGGCGCGGCTGAGGCCGGGGCGCATGTGATCGGTGTCACCTGCGACGAGATCGAGAAATGGCGGCAAGTCAAACCCAACGCCTGGGTGCAGGAAGAGCGCCGCTTTGCCAGTCTAAACGGGAGGCTGGAGGAACTTGTCAGGGCTTGCGATGGAGCCATTGCCCTGCCGGGTGGACCGGGTACGCTGACCGAAGTCGCACTGACCTGGAATTTAATGATCGTCGCTGCCATGCCTCCCAAACCTCTGATCCTGGTCGGTCCGGGCTGGAAATCGGTTTTCCAGGCGATGTTTGAGGCTCTGGGCGATACCACACCTGTGAATCAGCGGCAGTTGCTCCAGTTTGTACCGGACGTTGAAGCTGCAGTTTCCCATCTTTAATCACCATTATCTTAATCATCAGTGAGGGTATTATGCCAGAAGATAAACTTACTCCCCGCAACGAAGATTTCTCCGAATGGTACAACCAGATCGTCCAGCGCGCCGAATTGGCCGACTATGCCCCGGTGCGCGGTTGCATGGTCGTGCGCCCATACGGCTGGGCACTGTGGGAGAACATTCAACAGGCGCTCGACCGGCGTTTCAAGGCGACCGGCCATGTTAATGCCGCCTTTCCTCTCTTCATCCCGATGTCCTTCCTCGAGAAGGAAAAAGAGCATGTCGAGGGCTTTTCCCCCGAACTGGCCATCGTCACCATCGGTGGTGGTGAGAAACTGGAAGAACCTCTGGTCGTACGCCCAACCTCCGAAACGATCATCGGATACATGTATTCCAAATGGATTAAATCGTACCGGGATCTTCCAGTGCTCATCAACCAATGGGGCAATGTTGTACGCTGGGAGCTGCGCACCCGCCTGTTCCTGCGCACTCTGGAGTTCTATTGGCAGGAAGGCCACACTGCCCATGCCAGCGAAGAGGAGGCCAGGGCCGAAACCCTGCGTATGCTGGATGTCTATGCCGATTTCGCTATCAACGAGGCCGCAGTCCCGGTCATCAAAGGGATCAAGTCCCAAACCGAGAAATTTGCCGGCGCCAGCATGTCCATCTCAATCGAAGCCATGATGGGTGATACGCGCGCCCTGCAGGCCGGGACTTCACATTTCCTTGGCCAAAACTTCGCCAAGGCATTTAATATCCAGTACCTCGATCCATCCAATGAGCTAAAGTGGGTCTGGACCACCTCCTGGGGTCTCTCAACCCGCTTCATCGGAGCCATCATCATGACCCACGGCGACGACCAGGGTCTGATCCTCCCGCCGCGCTTGGCCCCTCTCCAGATCGTGCTGATTCCGATCTACAAGAACGACGCTGAGCGCAATGCTGTTATGACGGTTGTTGAGCGCATTTCCGGGGAGCTGTCTGCTTTTCGCCTCAAAGTGGACGATCGGACAGAGGTCACACCTGGTTTTAAGTTCAATGACTGGGAGATGCGTGGGGTACCGCTGCGGATCGAGATCGGCCCGAAAGATGTGGAAAAAGGGACGGTGGCCGTTGCGCGGCGGGATAAACCCGGAAAAGAAGGAAGAGCTTTCCTGCCCCAGCTGAATCTGGCAGGCAGCGTGGAGCGGTTGCTCTCGGAGATCCAGGATTCGTTGCTGCAACAGGCCACCCATTTCCGGGACAGCCATATCTTCGATCCCAAGGATTATGCAGAACTGACGGAGGTTGTTCAAAACGGCTGGGCGTTCTCCTGGTGGTGTGAGGCAGATGCATGCGAGGCCAAGGTCAAGGAAGAAACCAAGGCCACCATCCGTTGCATCCCCTTCGATCAGCCCGAGGCTAGCGGCCAGTGCATCGTGTGCGGGAAAGCAGCCAAAAGGAAGGTTTACTTCGCCAAGGCATATTGATCCCCTGTGTAAGCTTAGAGGCTGCTTTTGCCTGGTTGGGAGGGATTGCTTGATGAGGATGTCCCAGCTTTTTGGCCAGACCTTGCGAGAGACACCGGTGGAAGCGGAGACCGCCGGTCACCAGTACCTGCTGCGGGCCGGCTTCATCCGTTCGCTGGGTTCAGGGATCTACGCATCCCTGCACCTGGCCCGCCGGTCGATGTTTAAAATCGAAACCATTCTGCGAGAGGAAATGGACGCCATCGGCGGTCAGGAGATCACGCTGCCGGTCGTTCAACCCGCCGACCTGTGGAAGGAAACCGGACGCTGGTACCAGATTGGATCGGAGATGGGTCGCTTCAAGGACAGGAACGACCACGATATGGTCCTGGCCATGACCCACGAAGAGGCCGTTGCCGATCTGGTACGGCGGGAGATCCATTCCTACAAACAGCTGCCGCGCCTGGTCTACCATCTCCAGACGAAATGGCGCGATGATCCGCGTCCGCGCGCCGGTCTCATACGTGTCCGGGAATTCACCATGAAGGACAGCTACAGCCTGGACGCAGATTGGGACGGGCTGGACCGGCAATACCGCGCCCATTATCAGGCCTATTTCAACATCTACCACCGCTGCGGGTTACCGGTGATCGCCGTGAAAGCGGATACCGGGATGATGGGCGGCAAGCTGGCCCATGAGTTCATGTATTTGACCCCTATCGGCGAAGACACCCTGCTGATCTGCGCAAACGGAGACTACTCTGCCAACCGGCAGATGGCGCGGTTCCTCAAGCCGCCTGCAGCGCAAGAACCACTCAAACCGGTCGAAAAAGTTGCCACGCCGGAGTGCAAGAGCATTGAAGATCTGGCCCATTTTCTGGGGGTGCCGAAATCTAAAACTGCCAAAGCAGTCTTCTTCATCGCTCAGATCCCTGAAGGGGACCAGATCAGGGAAAAATTCGTTTTCGCAGTGGTGCGCGGCGATATGGAGCTGAACGAAACCAAGCTCGCCAATGCCATCCAGGCTCGCGACCTGCGGCCGGCCACTGAAGACGAGATCACGGCCGTCGGCGCCGTACCCGGATATGCCTCACCGCTCGGGCTAAAAAATGTCCTGGTGGTTGCAGATGACATTCTCCCGGTATCGCCCAACCTGGTCGCTGGCGCCAACGCCGAGGGCTATCACCTGTTGAACACCAATTATGGCCGTGATTACACTGCCTCCCTCGTCACTGACATCGCCGCTGCGCAGGATGGCGCGGCTTGCCCAGAGTGCAACCGACCGATGAGGGCGGAGCGCGGGGTGGAGGTCGGCAACACCTTCCAGCTGGGCACACGCTACTCCGATGCCCTGGGATGCACCTTCCTAGACAAGGATGGGCAAAACAAACCGGTGATCATGGGGTCATACGGCATCGGCGTCGGCCGTCTGCTGGGGTGCATGGCCGAGAAACATCACGACGAGCACGGCCTGCGCTGGCCGGTGACAGTTGCGCCATATCAGGTCCATGTGGTATTGTTACGCGGGAAAGGTGATTCGAAGGCAGAGGAAAGAGCAGAAAATCTATGCCGCGACCTGCAGGCCTCCGGAATTGAATTCCTCTTCGATGACCGGGATGAAAGCCCGGGGGTCAAGTTCAATGACGCTGACTTGATCGGTCTGCCGATACGGATCACAGTCAGCGAACGAGCGCTTGGCCAGGGCGGAGTTGAGATGAAGCTGCGCAGCCGGTCGGAAAAAGAGGTTGTGTCCCTCGAGGCGGTGGTCGGACGCACAGGGTCTGAACTCGCGGTATTGAGCGCCGCGCTGAATACCTTACCCGCACCAGTAGAGTACAATGGGTGAACCGGCTGGAACCTTTGTCGATCTTACCTTTGTCCTTCATCCTCCCGAAATGCCCGCTATTGATCTTTCCCGCCTAAAAACCCAAGCTGCCCGTCTCTCCGAACGTTTCGCCGATCCGGATGCTTTTGTTCAGGAGTTACAGGCGTTGCTCGATTTTTATACCAACCTGACCATCCGGACCGCACAAACCACCCGGCGACTGTCCCTCCCGACCTACCGCACCCCAAAACCCGTCCTGCGTCAAATCGAACTAGAACTGGAGACTCTGGCAGAAGCTCATCCAACTGAAGCCATCGCCCTGACCGATGCTCTGTGGAACACAAAATCGCTGGAGACACATCTGCTGGCTGCCAGCCTGCTCGGCATGATTCCACCCGCCCAGGCCATGCCCGGCCTGACGCGCTTACCGAGCTGGCTCAGCCAGAGCACCGATGAGATCGTCCGTAAGGCGCTGCTGAACGAAGCCCTGGAACGCCTGCGCCGCGAGAACCCGGAAGCTCTGTTCCTTTTGTTGGAAGATTGGCTGAAATCCCCTCACTCTATGCTCCAGATCTGGGGCTTGAGGGCCTTGATCCCGCTCTTGAACCAGCCCGACTTCGAGAACTTGCCTGCGGTTTTTCGTATCGTGCGTCCAACGATCGAAAGAGCGAGCCCATCCACGCAACTGGAACTTCAGGAGTGCCTTGAGGCGCTCGCACGGGTTTCGCTGACAGAAACTCTCTTCTTCCTACGTGAGCTGCTCCGCAGCGGCAGGTCCCATCCCACGCAGCTGCGGACCCTGCGGCGGATGCTGCCAGCCCTGTCCCCGGCCCTGCAGTCCGGCCTGCGGGAGGCCCTACGCGAAACCGATTAGCGGTGGAGAAAGAATTTCAGGGTAAAGGGGATGATCCGCGTTCTCGCCGGCAAGATCGCCACACCGCCTGGCTGCCCATCAGTCAATACATAATCTTCGCCGATGAATTTGGATGTTCAAGGAAAATATAAAGTCGATCAGTCATGAAAATAAACCGGGTAAAAAAACAACTTGCTCATGGGGAATCCAGCCGCGGAATATGGCTGGGACTCCCCAGTCCTTACAGCGCCCGTCTCCTGGCCCGCCTTCCATTAGACTGGCTTCTCATTGACGCAGAACATGCCCCCATTGAAGTGAACACCTTGGGCCAAATGGTGGCAGCGATCGCCGAAGCGGATGGTCCCGCCCCCCTGGTGCGGGTTCCCCAAGCCAGTGTGGAAAACATGAAACAAGCCCTGGATACGGGCGCTTATGGGGTCCTTGCCCCGATGATCAACTCAGCCGAGGAGGCACAACGGGTCGTCCGCTGGAGCAAATTCCCACCGGAAGGCGAGCGCAGCTTCGGCAGCGCATATGCCGGCCTGAGCCTGGACCTTTCGATGCCAGACTATCTGCGCGCGGCCAATGCTGAGACCCTGTGCATGGTCCAGATCGAAAGCAAAACCGCCCTCGACCACCTGGATGCCATTTTTGGAATTGCCGGAGTGGACTTGGCCTTCGTTGGACCGGTCGACCTGTCGATCTCGCTCGGATTGGAGCCCTTACCCGAGAATCCGCATCCGCTTTTCAAAGAGGCGATCGATCTGATTTTAAGGACGGCGCATACCCACCATCTTCCTCTGGGGATCTATTGCTCGAGCGGCAACGCTGCAGCAGATCGGATACACCAGGGCTTCCAATTCGTGAACATCACTAGCGATGTCAGCAGCTTGATCCACGGCGTCGAAACAGAGCTTAAAGCCTCTCAATGACCGCGACGAACTCCCCATCGGTTTTGATCGTCGGGGCGGGACCCGTGGGCATGAGCGCTGCGCTGGATCTGGCCCACTATGAGATTCCGAGCATCGTACTGGATGAAGACCATACCCTGAGTGAGGGTTCCCGGGCGATCGCTTTCCATCATACTGTTCTGGCGGTTTGGGAAAAACTGGGGGCGGGAGAAGCCATCCTTCAAAAAGGCATCGCCTGGACACGCCGACACACCTATTTCCGCAACCAAGAATTATTTACGCAGGATTTTCCGACGCCCGTCGAGGGTATGTTGCCTCGTTTCATAAACATCCAGCAATATTACGTGGAGCGCTACCTGTTGGACCAGATCGAAGCCTCTAAATTTGTGGACTTGCGTTGGGATCATAAAGTGACCGGCCTCCAACAAGATTCAAATGGGGTGACGCTGGACATGGATACTCCGCACGGCCCGATGCGCTTGGCCGGTTCCTATGCCATTGCCGCGGATGGAGCCCGCAGCACGCTACGAACCCTGCTCAACCTGGATTTCCCCGGGAAAACGCATAACGACCGGTTCCTGATTGCCGACATTCGCGCCAATCTAAACCTTCCTCCAGAACCGCGTTTTTTCTTCAATCATCCCACCAACCCTGGTTATACGATCCTGATCCACCCTCAACCGGATGAGGTCTGGCGCATTGACTGGCAGATCGATGCTCGCAGTGATCCCGGGTGGGAACGCAGCCCCGAACAGATGGATGCGCGTATCCGCGCCCTGATCGGGGATGTCGCTTACGAGATCGTCTGGCTCTCTGATTACCGATTCCACCAGCGCCTCCTAGGACGGTTCCGCCATGGGAGGGTCTTTTTCGCAGGGGACTCGGCTCATCTGGTGGCCCCTTTCGGAGCCCGAGGTTTAAACAGTGCCGTCCAGGATGTTGAAAACCTGGTGTGGAAACTGGTTTTTGTGCTCCAGGGTCATTCGCCAGAATCCTTGCTGGATACATACCAGGCCGAGCGTTGGCCAGCCCAGCAGGAAAACCAGAGGATCACCAATCGAACCATGCTGTTCATGGCCCCCCCCACTCCCTGGAGGCGGTTATTCCGAAATTCGATCCTGCCATTGAGTGCGGTTTTCCGACCTGCCCGAAAATGGGTAGACAGTGGCCGCATGAGCGAACCGTTTGTATACACGAATACCAGGCTGCAGGTCGCAGACGACGAACCTCCTCGAAACTGGAAAGGAGCTCCTGCCCTGGGCGCACAGCTCCCGGATTGTTCGATCACCCTTTTCCGTGCAGGCAAGTTTGAGCGAACCTACCTGCGTAAACTTCTCGGATCTGGTTACGTCATCTTGTATTTCGGAAATAATTCTGTGGACTGCCTGGAGGCGCTGCAGGGTGTTGAGGCAGAGCTCCCGACGGTCCCCCTGATAATCTATCCCGTCCTCGCCGGAGGGATCGAAAACCGGACGACCTTGCAGGACGAGGGTGGGAGCTTGGGTCGGCTGTTTGAGGCCCGGCCGGGGACCGCCGTGATCATCCGGCCGGATCGGCACCTGGCCGCGCGACGACATCACGCCAGCCCAGATGGCATCAACAAGATCATGCGGCAGCTTCTCAATCCCGCCGCGTCCTAACAGGGGTCAGAGCGTCGATCCCGGACGGACACATGAACCCGTGTGGGGCCATGCAGCACTAGGCAGACCATCAACCCAATATTTGGGGGGTTTCCTGGGGAAAATCCACGATGAGGTTCTGGCACCTTGCTAGGTTTATCCGGGCGGAATATAGGGGGCCAGCTCGGGAAGCAAGTATTGATCTTGAAGCGCCTGGATGAGGACCTCGAACTCATCCCCGTTGCTGTAATGCCCGTAAAAGCGCCAGGCAGGCTGGAGGTAGGGATATCCGGCATTCGAGTCCGTTAGATAGCGCGGGTCGCTGACGAAGTAGACCAGCTCTACCTTCTCGATCGTGGCCGTCGGGGAATTCATGACAACGCCACCCGCTGTCTGTGGCTCTTTGGATATAGACGGCTGGTCGGCGGTGACATTGAGCTCAGACGGCTGCCCGCTTTTTGGATCGATCGCCATATGCCCGCTAAACATCCGCAGGGCCGGGTATCCGGCCACAGACTCACCCGGGATAACCAGCGCCTCAATCAACACCGGATCGTCTTCATGTCCAAACTCGGTATGGTCGATATCCCCAGTCGGCAATTGCTGGACGTATGTTTTACCCGTCTCCGTGGTGAAGAGGGTGGTAGGCTGACCTTCCAGTTGAACGATCTTCTGCGTGCCCTTTAAGATCTGGAACTGCAGGTCAGGGAAGGGGATCTCATAGCGGTCGACCTTTACCACAGGATTCCCGTCCTGGTTGAAATGGTCGACGCTGCCCCAGATATCCACTGGACGATTGTTGTAGGATTGCAACGCTTGTAGGTCACCTTCCAGGATCATGAAAGGAAATGAACCCGTGCCATTCCCGGACACCAGAGCATATTCGATGCGCTGGCTTCCATCCGACTGCTTGTAGATGGTCACATTGAGAAGACCGCGCTGCCCATCGATTTTTAGACCGGCCTGCTGCTGGTCGGGTGGCAAGGAAGTGGGCACCGGTGTGGGGAGAGGTACCGGCGTGCCGCTCATATTGATTTTGTAGAACCCCTGCCCCCCTCCGCCTCCGCCGCCCCTGCCGTTTCCGCCCCGGTTATCGATCGACGTCCAATCGAACGTGGTACCCAACCGGACGCCGAGGACAAAAGCATTTTCGAACGGCAATGGAATATCGGCGGGCAAGTCTGCAAGCTGGAAACTGCCCTCCTGGGCGGACAGGGTGACCCGTCCGCCCACCTGTTCCAGGGTCCCTTCGATTCCCTCCTCGGTCAAGCCGGACACCTTCCAGGACGCGAGGTCGAATTTTGTGATCCCGCCATCGGCCACAAACTGACCGGTTGCCTCGACGAGCGTGTTAGCCGGTACCTGATTCAATCCGGCGACGTTGCCGGTGGCTGTGTACAAGCCGACCAGGATCAAGGTCGCTTTGCCTGTATCGACGGACGGGTAGGAATATACATAACTGTAAATCGTCTGGGTTTGATTGAGGGGATAGGTCCTCTGCCATGCCCGGCTGGGGCCGCTCGGAGAGTCCATCCACTCCAGCTTGCCGGATTGTGCGTCTGGGTCGAGCAGGATCTTCCAGGCGTCCTCGGCAGTGCGGATACCATAGGTACCAGCTGGTTGGTAATTCACCAAATTGGCCTGTACGGAGGCAACCTGCCCAGAGCCGTCCAGGGTGATCAAGAGGCCTGAAGGGTGCAGGTCTTCGAAGTGGACCGCGATGCCATCCGGGGTCAGGGGGGTGACGTAATATTTTCCCCACATATCCGTAGAGTCAATTTTGTACTCAAAATTGAAGGAATGCGATTTCAGGAAGGCGTCGATATTCGCGGCTGCATCCGTTGGGTTTATTTCCGTTGTGGGGATCGCCTGGGAATTTGGATGGTCGGCGAAGTAAGTGAAATAATGGTCCGACCGGATGAACATCCACTGCTTGCCGTCAGTAATCACGTAATTGGTCGTGCCGGGCAGCTCCCCCGTCGACCGGTAGGCTTCACCCTGGATACCGAAGCGTCCGGCCAGGGCGACGGCCTCATCAAGGGTCGCGTGCTGATCGGGTTGCAGTCGATAAACGTTTGCCCCGGCAGGCGAGGTCGGCAGTGTCCCTTCCAGATAGAGCGTGGTGCCATTCCAGGTATAGCCGGTGCGGGTAGGTGTCGGGCTCGCCTCGATCTGATTTTCGGTGGGTGTGGATGTGGCCTCCAGTGGAGATGTCGTCGGCGTGCTGATAGCGCCGGTGGTAACCCTGGGTTGAGGGGTCAGAGAGCGGATGGCCCAATCCAGGATGAATGCCAATGCAATCAAAGCCAGAATCCAGGCCAGCGTAAAAGCCAATTTCTTCATGGAGGTCATGAAATCGGGTCCTTTCGGCTTATAAGCCGCTTTCAAGCGCCTTTCCAAATCGGATTGGAAGCCGGGATTGACGTTGGTCTGAATGGCGATTTTCTTCAGCGCTGCAATAAGTCTCGCGTCTTCGGGATCCAGCATCTGCTCCAAGGGTTTGATCTGATCGTCTTTCATGGTTCCACCTCCAGTACGAGGGAGGTCCGTTCACGCAGGTCCCGCAGGCCGCGCGAGAGCAGCATCTTTACCGCCGCTTCGCTTTTACCGATTACCAAGCTTACCTCGAGGACAGTCAGGCCGCCAAAGAAATACAAAGCCAGAGCATCGCCCCGATCGGGGCTGATCTGTCTCAGAGAGCGAGAAACGGATTCAAGCTGCAGATGCTGCAATGCGGCTTTATCCGTCAGCAGGCCCGGTGTCGGGACATTCAGCGCCGCTTCCAGGGGAGCCTCAGGTTTGCGGCGCCGGAAGAACAAGGCCTTTTTTCGAGCCGCGATACCCATGATCCAGGCAGCGAAGGAACCGTCCCCTCGAAAGGAGTGAATACCCTCCAGGGCGGCCATAAAAGTTTGTGAGGTCAGGTCTTCAGCGTCCTTGACGTTGCCGGTGTGCGCCATGTGATACCGGTAGACACGGGGCAGATGCCTGCAGTAGAGCTCGGCAAAGGCCTCCCCGTCGGTGCGTGCCTGCCGCGCAAGCAGGGTATCGTCAATCGGCTGGCTTTGAGTCTGTTTGTCCATGCTAGCAGTGGCAATCCTACTCCTATTTGGGGATCACCGCTATGTATGTTGCCAGATGCCCAGAAAAGGTAACAAGGAGTTTTGCAAATGGGTGGGCTACCCGGGTTGGATGAAATATTAGGAATACGATCTTCTATGAGTGCTCACTTTGGTCAAATAAAATGAGATTGCCCTCCCCTGCAGGCCGTCTTCTCATTTCCTTCCCTCATTTTCTGGTATAATCCCGTCCGCATTGACTGGTCCCACCAGGCGGCGACACCTGCCGGTCGGGAGACCTGCTCAAAAATCAGAGAAAGGATAGCACACGTCATGCCTACGAACAAGGAAGAGAAGGCCAAGATCATCTCAGATTACCACCGCCACGAGACCGACACCGGTTCCCCGGAGGTCCAGGTGGCAATCCTGACCAACCGCATCGTGCAATTGAACGATCACCTGAGAACTCACACCCACGACGAGTCCAGCCGCCGAGGGCTGCTCAAACTGGTCGGACAGCGCCGTCGACTGCTGGCTTACCTGCGCAAAACGGAATACAAGCGCTATCTGGCCCTGTCTGAACAGTTGAAACTGCGTCACAAATAGGAAGTGGTTTGCCCGAGTAGATGGGCGATTGCCCATCTACTCTTATTATTCGTCTGGGGTGGTGTGGACGCGGGTGTTTGCACCTCCCCCCGTTGCTCCGCCCGTCAGGAATTGAAAAATGCTGGCAACCGCGGTTGCCGTCATCTTTCAGTCCCTGACCAGGCGGGAAAAGGAGTATTCATGAAACCCGAAGCCAAACGCTACACCGCGAGTGTAGGAGGCCGGCCTTTTTCTATTGAAACCGGTAAGCTCGCCCCCCAAGCCGGCGGTGCTGTCACCGTCCAATACGGCGATTCGATCATCTTCGCCTCGGCCACGATGGGCGGGGTACGCGAGGGGATCGACTTTTTCCCTCTCAGCGTTGAATACGAGGAACGCTTGTACGCCGGCGGGAAGATCCCCGGGTCATTTTTTCGACGCGAAGGCCGTCCCTCCACGGACGCCATCCTGACCGCCCGGCTGACCGACCGGCCGCTGCGACCGCTCTTCCCCTATGGGATGCGCAACGAAGTCCAGGTTATGATGTTCTCGGTCTCGGCGGACAATGCCAATCCGCTCGATATCCTAGCAATCAACGCTGCCTCCGCTGCGGTTATGATCTCCGACATCCCCTGGAACGGACCGGTCGGGGCGGTACGGGTCGGTCGGGTCGATGACCAGTTCATCATCAATCCGACCTTCCCGGAAATGGAGAAGTCCGACCTCGACCTGCGCCTGGCTGGCTCGCGGGATGCGATTCTGATGGTCGAGTGCGGTGCGGAAGAAGTTCCCGAAGAGGTGATGGTCGCGGCGCTGGAATTTGGTCATAAAGCTATCCAGCCCCTCATCGACCTTCAGCTCAAGATGAGGGACGAGGTCGGCAAGCCAAAACGCGAAGTGGTATTCTCCCTACCCGACGAAGCCCTGCGCGGGAAGATCTTCGAGCGCATGCACGGTCCAATGAACGACCTGCTCAACAAACCCCTGAGCAAAGCCGATTTTTACACCGGTATGGACGAGCTGTTGCAGAAAGTGGTTGCCGAGGCGATCCCTACGGCTGGGAAAACCGTCACCGTCTCGGACGAATCGGATGTGGAAGAACTGCCCGAATTCACCCTGCCCGGGATTCCTACCCTGGAGGCGGTCAAAGAAGCCTTCGCCGAGGCGGAGAAACGCGTGGTCCGCGAGCGCATCCTCAAACTGGGCAAACGCCCGGATGGACGCACTCCCACGGATATCCGCCCCATCTGGTGCGAGGTTGACATCAGCCCGCGCGCGCACGGTTCGGGGCTCTTCACCCGCGGGGAGACCCAGGTCCTGACCCTGGCGACACTCGGCACGCTGAGCGAAGCCCAGGAGATCGACTCACTCAGCCCGGTGGATACCAAACGATACATGCACCATTACAACTTCCCGCCCTTTTCAACCGGCGAGGTCAAACCTCTGCGCGGCCAAAGCCGGCGCGAGGTCGGCCACGGGGCCCTTGCAGAACGGGCGCTGGAACCGGTCATCCCGGCTGAAGAGAGCTTCCCCTACACCCTGCGCCTGGTATCGGAGGTCCTGTCCTCCAACGGTTCGACTTCCATGGCCTCCGTCTGCGGCTCCACGCTAGCGCTGATGGATGCCGGCGTCCCGATCAAAGCGCCGGTCGCAGGAGTGGCAATGGGGTTGATCAAAGAAGGGGATCAGTACGTCATTCTCACCGATATCCAGGGTACGGAAGACCATCTCGGCGATATGGATTTCAAAGTTGCCGGTACCGAAAAGGGAATCACCGCCCTGCAGATGGACATCAAGATTTCAGGCCTGAGCGCGGCGATCATGTCGCAGGCGCTGGGGCAGGCCCAGCAGGCCCGTCTGGCGATCCTCGCTAAAATGCTGGAAGTACTGCCTGGTCCGCGGCCTGATCTCAAGCCGCATGCCCCGCGCATCACGTCGGTCAAGATCCCGGTCGATAAAATCGGGGCGATCATCGGTCCTGGAGGCAAGAACATCCGCGCCTTGCAGGAGGAAACCGGGACCAAGATCGATGTCGAAGAAGACGGGACGATCTACATCGCCTCCACCGAAAGCTTGGGTGCCGAAGCTGCCCGAGAACGGATCGAGGCAATCACCGAATCGCCGCAGCTGGGACGCATCTATACGGGCAAGGTGGTCCGTACGACGGACTTCGGGGCCTTTGTGGAGATCCTGCCCGGCACCGATGGCATGGTGCATATTTCACAACTGGACAGCGAACATGTCGAGAAGGTCGAGGATATAGCCAAGGTGGGTGATGAAATCACGGTGATGGTGACCGGGATTGACCCGATGGGTAAGATCCGCCTGTCACGCCAGGCCGTACTGGAGGGCTGGTCCGTGGAAGAAGCCCAGGAGCGCGACAACAAGCGCAGCGCAGGCCGCCCGGGTGGTGGCCGTTCCGGCAGCCGCCCCGGAGGCCGGAGCGGGGGACGGGGAGGCGACCGCGGCGGTCGCGAGCGCAGATAGGATTTTAGACAGGGGCAGGCTTTAGGCCTGCCCCTGTTGTTTATTTGGATAATCCATTTTTATTGATTGTCACCCAACCAATTCCTTAAAAATCCTTCCAGCCGGGATCTCACTGCCGGCCATTCTGTATCCAGGATGCTGTAAATAACCGAATCCCGATACTTCCCATCCGGCAGGATAAAGTGGTTGCGCAATACCCCTTCTCGGGTGGCACCGATCCTCTCAATCGCCCGCAGAGAGCGTTCATTGCGGGCATCTGCCTTGAGTTGCACGCGGATACAACCCAGTGTTTCGAAGGCATACGTCAGCAACAGGTATTTACACTCGGAGTTTACCGCCGTATGCTGGAACTCCGGGGCATACCAGGTCCCACCGACCTCGAGGGACCGGTGCTCAGGCCGCATCTCCAGGTAGCGGGTCGCGCCGACGATGCGTCGGCTGGTCCTGTGGTACACCGTGAACGGCATATCAGTACCCTGGGCCTGATGATCCAGCAGGCCTTCGACCCAGGCGGCCATGCTACTTTCACGGGTCAGATCCCCGTAGAGCATATATTTCCAGATCGATTCATCCCTTCCAGCCTTCGTCAAACCCGGGATGTGCGCCTTCGAAAGGGGTTCCAGTCGCACGACCTTTCCGGACAAGGTGACTGGCGTGGTCCACAGATCGAGGTTTGACATGAGATTATCCTTGTGTCGGGAGATGCGGCATTTGCGGACCGTTCATGCCCAGCAGTTCGGATAAAGCTGCACGCATCGCCAGCCGGTCATCCCACGGATATTCCGTCGTGTCGAAACACATGGACTGTTCATGTCCTTTTCCACAAGCCATGACCACATCACCTGCCCGGGCCAAGTGCACACCCAGGCGGATCGCATTTCCCCGGTCAGGAATACGCCAGAAATTCTTTTCTTCAATCCCACCCTTCGACCTGGCGCCGGACGCCATATCGTCCAAGATTTCTTCGAGCGATTCGGTACGGGGGTCTTCCGCGGTCAGGATGGTGATATCCGCGCGCTCGAGAGAGACTTCGGCCATCATGCGGCGTTTTTCCCGATCCCGCAGTCCAGCTGAACCGAAGATGACAATCACGCGGCCCTTGGTCAGCTGACGCACGGTATCAATGGCTACGCGCAAGGCATGAGGAGTATGGGCAAAGTCGACGTAAGCGGAGAAAGGCTGACCCAGGTCGATCCGCTCCATGCGGCCGGACACTCCGGGAAGGGCCGCGATTCCGTTTGCACAGGTTTCAGGTGAGATTCCCAGCCCGCACACCGCTGCGGCCAGGGCTGCCAGACAATTGGAGACATTGAACTTCCCCATCAGGGAGCTGATGACAGGGAGTTGGAAGCCACGCCCCTGGACCGTAAAGCGGCTTCCAGCCCGGTCAGAACGCAACTCCACAGCATGGATATCCGCGTCCGGCCCAAGCCCATAGCAGACTTGAGGTCCCGAAACAAGGCTTGAGAGAAATTCGTAGGAGCTGTCATCCCGGTTCAGCACAGCCAGATGAGGATTGCCCTGAACCTTGGGAAGTGTCTCCGGCAACGAGGCGAAAAGGCGGGCCTTGGCAGCGCGGTAGTTCTCAAAGGAACCGTGATAATCGAGGTGCTCGTGGGTGATGTTGGTGATAATACCTATATCGAATTCGCAGGCATCCACCCGGTACTGTGCCCAGCCATGCGAGGTGGTTTCCAGCACGGCGTGCGTCAGGCCAGCCTGCACCATCATGGCCAGATAGGCCTGTACCTCGGGAGCCTCCGGGGTTGTAACATGGAAACCGGTGTCGAGGGTTTGATCTCCGATCACCGCATTGACTGTGGAGATCATTCCCACCTTGAGGCCGGCCGAACGCAGAATCTGGTAAAGCAGATTGCAGGTCGTGGTCTTTCCATCCGTGCCAGTTACACCCACCATGGTTAGGCGGCGGGCCGGGTAGCCGAAGTATGCGGCCGACAGGTAGGCCAGCGCCCTGCGGGCATTATCCACCTGGAGATAAGGGACTTTCAAATTCGGGATAGGCCGTTCCCCGACGACCGCCGCAGCCCCCCGGTCCAGCGCATCAGGAATATAGCGGTGCCCGTCCGCGACCTGGCCCGGGCAGGCGACGAACAGAGCTCCCGGTTCCACCCGGCGCGAATCGGCGACTACCCTGCAGATCGGTATATCACTCCCCAGTCCAGATAAAACCTTGAAGGGGAATTCAGCCAGTATTTCTTTCAGCGAAACCCATCGGTGTGGTTCGGAATTCATGCCAGCTACTCATTAAAGATGAAGAGGGTTTTGACACAACGTCAAAACCCTCTTCCGCTCTTGGGCTATCCTAGTGCATGGCCTGACGTAGGCCCTCCAGTTTACCGGCGACGGAGCCGTCCAGAATCTTGTCTCCCACCCGGATCACCAAACCACCCAGAATGGTGGGGTCCACCCGGAAAATGACCGTGGCTTGCTTGCCCATCTTCGACAGGATGTCTTTTTTCACTACAACCTGCTCGGTTTCCGTCAAAGGCAAGGCCGAGGTGATCTCGGCAGACGCCCCGGACAGTTCGTTGCCCTCCAGGACAACCAACTTCCCGGATTTCACACCCGAAAAGAACTCGTCCAGCAGGGCGTGCTGGCGTTTCTCATCCAGCACCTCCCCTACCAGTTTCTGCGCAGCAGCGATCGCCAGGGCAGCTACCTGCCCGCGCAGGTCGCCGAGCATGCGGCCGCGTTCTTCTTCAATCTCAGTCAGAGTCGCCTCGCGCAACCGGACAATCTCCTTATCCGTATCAGCCTTGACCGATACAGAGGCGGCATCGGCCCGTTCCGTTGCCTCCGCAACAATATGAGCAGCCTTAATTTGAGCATCCGAGATGATCTTGGCTGCATCCTTCTCTGCATCGGCGCGGGCCTGCTCCGCCACGCGCGCGTCTTCAAGGCCCTTTTGGATGGTCTTCCGGCGGCGGTCCAGGAGGCCCAGGACGGGCTTTACGACCCACTCCTTGACCACGATAAAGATGATCAAGAAGTTAAAGACCTGGACCAGCAGGTAGCCGAGATTCAGTCCCAGTTTTTCCAAGGTGCCCTCCTCCCGCTATTAGAAGACAAACAGGATCAGGAGCGCAACCACCAAGCAATAGATGGCGACTGCTTCTGCAAAAGCGATCCCCAGGATCATGTTGGTCTGGACCGTGCCGGTCGCGTCCGGATTGCGGCCCATGGCCTGGACCGCGCCGCCGGTCACGATGCCGATACCGGCCCCCGCGCCGATGGCTCCGATCATGGCAAGCCCCGCTCCGATCAGCTTTGCCGCACCGATCAGGTCAGCCCCAGTAATGTTCATGATGCCTACCTCCGTTTCAGATTTCGGGCAGGAAAACCGCCAAAGATGATTTGCTTTACCCGCGCCTATCTTCCCGAAGAGGACGGTTACGCCTCCTCGTGTCCTCCGCCAGAATGGCCCTGCATAGCCTGGGCCATAAAGGTCATGGTCAGCAAACCGAACACAATGGCCTGAATGGCGCCGATGAAGAACTCCAGCAGAAGAAATCCGGACTGCGCGAAAACAGGAATCAGGGCGCCGATCACAAAGAGCAGCACCGAACCAGCAAAGATATTTCCGAACAACCGGAAGGCAAAAGAGAGCACCTTGGAAAACTCGGAAACCACTTCCAGCAGGCCCACCCCAAAATCGATCACACCGAAGATCGGTTTCGTAAACAACGTTTTCGTATTCCAAAATTTCGTGAAGTAGGCAGCGTGCTGAGCGCGCACCCCCATCACCTGGACCATCACCACCGCGATCAACGCCAAAGCCACCGTGAAGTTCAGGTCGGTTGAAACAACCCGTACGAACGGCACGAGGTTATAAGTTTCCTGGGTAACCGCCCCTTTGGCGCTCTGGACGAGGGTGGCGATCCCGCTCGTCAAGGACTGAATGGGATAGCCGGTAGTACCCGAGGTGGCTTTTTCCAGCACGCCGATACTATCGACGCCTGGGATCAGCTCCATCCAGTTAGCGATCAAAACCAGGAGCGTTATGGAAACGAACCAGGGGAAGACCGAACGAGCCCACTTTCCAGCGGTTCCTTCGGTGATGTTGTAAAGGTATTCCAGCAGGGCTTCGACAGCCCCGGCCACTCCCTTGGGGGTCAAAGTCCCGGAATTCAATGCACGCAAGACGCCGAAGCTGAGTAATAGGAGCAACCCATCGGCAATCACCAGGGCGTTTAAGGTGTTGGTCCACTGGAATTTCAGGAAGACCGGCAGTAGCGCCATCACCCCGAACCATCCCGCCGCAAGCAGCCCCTCCCAGCGGCGAACCAGGGTGGTCAATAGGATGGAAAGCGCCGCAAGAACGATCAGCACAACGGGGATGGCGGGGACGTGTTCAGCCGGCAGCTGGACACGCGGCCGGACCGGGGCAATGCCCAATCCATAAACCGTCACAACACTGGCGATGATGAAGAGCAACACCAGCCAGCGATTAAACCCCCATCTCCACCATCTCTTTTTAGGAGCTGGTTCCATGGTGCGTCTCCTCCACAGCAGAGTCGGGCGTGGCTTTCGGCCGCATGCGGTCAGTCGCTGCCTTGACGATGCGGAACATCAGGATAAGCGTCAGCGGCACGCTGCCGATCAACAAGATCAGGGTGAAGACTGGCTTGGTATTCAACAGCTTGTCCAATCCCAAGCCTGCAAAGAGCGCCGCGAAAATAATGATCAAGGTCAGACAGCCTACTTGACCGGCCACGCTGGCAAGCGTCATATTGATCGCATACTGCCGTTGATTTTTTCCCTGGTCCGGTGACTCGCTCATGGCGGCGAAATTATAACATACTGGTTTTTGTGACGTCTAGAACAAATTTAGCGCGGCGCGCTGAGCCAAATTGAACCAGGGAGCGAAGAGCACGCCCACCAAGACAATGCCAATCATGAGCAGGGTCAGGGAGATCACATAGGGGCGCGACAGAACAACTGGATGATGCTCTTCGTCCTCGCCCTCCATGCGGTAGAGGTAAACCACTTTGAGGACATTCAAGTAGTAGTACAACCCTACGATCGAATTCAGCACGCCCACTACAGCCAGCCAGATATAGCCATTCTGGATGGCCGCAGAAAAGACAAGCACCTTGGCAACAAATCCGCCAAAAGGCGGCATCCCCGCCAAGGACAGGAACGAAACCAGCATACCGAGTGCCAGGGTCGAGTTTCGGCGGCTCAGGCCGCGGTAAGCGCTGATCTCGTCCGAGCCAGCCACGCGGCCGAACGCTGCTACGATCCCGAACGCTGCCAGGTTGGTCAAGATATAAGCGATCAGGTAAAAAATGGTGCTGGAGGCCCCCAGCTGCGAAAAGGCCACCACACCGATCATGGCATAGCCGGCATGAGCGATCGAGGAATATGCCAGCAGACGCTTGATATTTTTCTGGGTCAGGGCGATCAGGTTTCCGACGGTCATGGTCAGGGCTGCAAGGACCGCCAGGACGGTTGTCCAATTTGCGGAAATAGCCGGGAAGGCGACCACAAACAGACGGAGTATAACGACGAACCCAGCTGCCTTGGAGGCAGTGGAAAGGAATCCCGCCACAGGGGTTGGCGCGCCTTCATAGACATCCGGCGCCCAGAATTGGAACGGGAACAACGACACTTTGAACGCCAATCCTGCCAGCACCAGGAAGAACACACCTACCGAGAGGGCATCGAATTGATTGAAATGAAGATTGAGGGCATATAGGCTGGTTGTGCCGGTAAAGCCGTAGATCAAGCTAAAGCCATACAGCATCACGGTGGTGGTCAGTGCTCCAAATAGCAGGTATTTGAAACCCGACTCGGTGGATTTTTCATCCTGGGTGAGGAACCCTCCCAGCAGATAAAGTGGAATGGAGGTCGTTTCGATCGCCAGATAGAGCATGATCAGATCCGCCGAAGCAGCCATCAGGCTCATCCCCAGGGTGGCGGCCAGGAGCAGCAGATAGGCTTCAGCTCGGCGATTCACCCGTTCTATATCCATGAAGAACAGGGCTGAGATCGCCGCAGAAAAGAGGAAAAACAGCTCGAATAAAAAGGCCAACCAATCAAAGCGCAGCATCCCCCCATAGACAAAGAGCGGAGTGCCAGGACGTCCAGCCAGCAGACAGACCGCAAAGATAGCCAGAAGACCGCCTGCCGTCACCCACCCCAGGACCAGGCGCCGTCTTGCCTCTCCTAGGAAGGGGTCCAGGATCAGAACGATGATCGCCAGGGCCAAGAGTAGGATTTCAGGGAGAATGGATCGGATGCTGGACACTTATGCGCCTCCCAGTAGGCTGAGCACATGCTGGACCCCGGTCTGGATCCAGGGGACCATCAGGCTCGGAAACAAGCCCAACCCCACCATGATCGTACAAAGCAGCACCAGCGATATTTTGTCGAACGTATTGATCGGCCGAATATGGCCTTCGAGCTCAGCGGGCATTTTTCCAAAAAAGACGCGCCGGACGACCAGCAGCACGTAGGAGGCGGTGATGACGATCGAGACGGCCGCAACGACCGCCACGACCCACTGGGTCTTCCAGACGCCCATAAAAATGGGAAATTCGGCAATGAAACCGGAGAAGCCGGGCATGCCCATGGATACCAGACTGGCGATGATCACCCCAACCGCCACCATGGGCAGCGGTCCGACCATGCCTCCCAGCTTGGGGATATCGCGCGTATGGGCACGGTCATAAACCATTCCGACCGCAGCGAAGAAGAGGGCGGTCATGACCCCATGAGAGAACATTTGCACTCCCGCTCCGGTCAGGCCTTCGCGCGTGAGCGTGGCAAAACCCAGCATCACCAGACCCATATGGGAGACCGAGGAGAAGCCGATCACGTATTTAAAATCGGTCTGTACGCTGGCGATCAGCGCACCATAGACGATGTTGACCAGGGCCAGGCCCATGATGACCCATTGCCAGGTCTTGGCGCCTTCGGGAAGGAGCATGATGCCGACCCGCAGGGCCGCAAAAGCGCCCAGCTTCATCAGAACCCCGGCGTGGAACATGGACACCGCCGTCGGCGCAGCCACATGGCCGTCCGGGGACCAGTTATGGAACGGGAAGAGGCCGCCCAAGACTGCAAAGCCGACAAAAACGAACGGAAACCAAACATTCTGGAAGGTGGCCGGGAAATTCGCCCTCTCGAGCACCAGCATATCGAAAGTATGCAGCCCGCTCTGCCAGTACATCGCCAGCGCGCCGACCAGGGCGATGACCGAACCGATGAACAGGTAGAGGGTCAGCTTCATCGCCGCATATTCGCGGGTCTTGACCCAGCCCCAGATGGAGATCAACAGGTACATCGGGAAAACGGCGATCTCGTAGAAAAAGAACAGCATGAAAAGATCGAGCGAGGCGAACACCCCTAACACACCACTCGCCAAGAAGAATAGGAAGGTGAAGAACTCGCGGGGTCGATCCTCAATGCCCCAGGAGATCATCACCCCGGTGAGCATCACAATGCCGGTCAGCAGCAATAGAGGAGCGCTCAGCCCATCCACGCCGAAGTGCAGGCTGATGCCCAGAAACGGCATCCAGCTGTATTTTTCCACAAATTGGTATCCGGCCACAGCCTTGTCGTAGCTGAAGTAAACGATAGTGGAAAGCAGCAACACCAACCCCGCGGTCACCAAGGCGGTGATACGCACCGCTTTTTTCTGGTCCGGCTTGTACAAAAGGATGAGCAGCGCAGCGCTGACCGGTGTAAAGACAATGACGCTCAGGATCGGAAAATGCATCACGCACCTCTAGTGGAACAACATAAGAACCGCTTTGTTGACCACATCCAAAATCCAGGCCGGATAGATGCCGATGGATAGGATGAGGGCCATGAGGGGTGCCATGACGAGGATCTCACGGGTGTTGATCTCGGTGAGCGTATGTTCCCCATGCGCCCAGTGCTCGTTCAACGGACCGTGCAGAACCTGCTTAAGGCCTTTCAGGATGTAGGCCCCGGTGAACAGCAAGCCAAGCATTGCCACCGCGGTGTAGCCGGTCAGGGCCGGCCAGGAACCCCGCACGACCAGGAACTCGGAAACGAAGCCGTTCAAACCGGGCAAGCCGAGCGAGGCCATGCTGGTGAAGATGAGGATGCCGCCATAGATCGGAACGAGAGGGAAAAGTCCGCCGAAATCATCCAGATTGCGGGTATGCGTACGCTCGTAGAGCACCCCGACCAGGAAGAACATGCCTGCCGCCGAAAGGCCGTGGTTAAACATCTGCAGCACCGCGCCATTTAAGGCAATGTTCTTGCTCAGGTTCAGCGCCGCATCCGTGCAGCTAAACCCAACCTTTGCCGCTGCAGCGATTCCCAGCAGGACAAACCCCATATGATTCACCGACGAATATGCCACCAGCCGTTTGAAGTCCTTCTGCCCGTACGCCGCAAATGCCCCGAAAATGATGGCCATGACCGCCAGGAAAGCCAGCGCCCCGGCATAGTGCTGCGATTCAATTGGATAAAGCGGCAGGACGAGGCGCAGGAAACCATACGCCCCCAGCTTCAGCATCACGCCCGCCAAGATCATCGATCCGGCGGTAGGAGCCTCGGTGTGTGCGTCCGGGAGCCAGGTGTGGAACGGCCAGACCGGAACCTTTACAGCGAAGGCGATCACAAAGGCCCAGAAAGCCACGGCTTTGACCGTCGCGACCGGAAAGCCGAGTAGGCTTCCGTTGAGGCTGTTCCATTTCAGGTAGAGTGTCTGCAGGTCATAGGTCTGGAATAAGACCCCCAACATCTGGATCGCCAGGAGCAGCCCCAGGGACCCACCCATGGTGTAAAGGATGAATTTGAGCGAGGCGTAATTGCGCGCCTGCACCTTGACCCCTTTCCACAGCTCCCGTTCCCCTTTTTCAGACCCCCACTGGTTGATCAGGAAATACATCGGAATCAGGCCGATTTCCCAGAAGACGAAGAAAATCAGCAGGTCGATCGCCATGAAAACCCCCAGCATTCCGGTTTCCAGGAAAAGAAAAAGCATCATGTACGCTTTGAGGCGGTCCGTGACGTTGAACGAGGCTAGGAGAGCCAGCGGCGTCAGGAGCGTCGTTAGCAGGACCATCGTCAAAGAAAGGCCATCCACGCCGAGGTGAAACGACGAGTGGATTGCCGCATACCAAGTGTACTGTTCCTCAAACTGGAAACCGGGTTTTGCGGGTTTGAACAGGGCCCACAAAATGACCGTCAGCACGAGGGGGACGAGACTGGCAGAGAAGGCGGTCCAGCGTATGACCCTCTGATTATCTTTGGGCAGGCAGAAGACCACCAGGGCGGCCAGGGTTGGAAAGAAGAGGATGAGGATCAATAGGTGGTTGTTCAGGAAATTCATCAATCCCTCCTAAGAGCCTAAGCCAGCAGGAAGTGCAGGAAATATAAGAGCGCGGCGATGATCACCAGGACGGTAATCGAAACAATCATGTAGTACTGAATGCGTCCCGCTTGTATTTTTCGCAAGTTGAACCCGGACACTTTCACGACCGTAGCGGTCCCATCGCCGATCAACCCGTTGATGACCGGCTTGTCCACATAATTGCGAAACGCACCCCCCAGGAAGAGCGCCAGCCGCGCGACGCTGTGCAGCAGGCCGTCGATGATCGTGCGGTCCAAAAACAAATAGGTGAATTGCTCAGAAATCCACATCGCCGGCTTGACCAGCAGCCTGTTGTAAATCTCATCGATGTAATATTTATTCTTGAGAAGCGGGATCTGCAGGAAGTCTGTCTGCGGGGACCGGACGCCGCGGTAGACCCACCACCCGCAGAAAAGGCCGATCAGGGAAACCCCAAGCGAGGTCAGGAGTGGAATAAAATTGAAAAGGGGTTCGGTCGGCGGGGTCTGCAAGGTCCCACCGACGAACGCATGGAACCAATTTGGCAGGATTCCCCCCAGAATTGGAAACTGCTCAGGAATGCCCAACCAGCCAAAACCGACCGCAAAGACCGCCAGCACAATGAGCGGGACCGTCATCGTCCAGGGGGTTTCACTGGCATGCTCGGCAGCCTGGCTGCGCGGCGGACCAAAAAAGGTCAGGGTGATCTGGCGCATCGTATAGAACGCGGTCAGGAAGGCGGCTGTGGCCAAGGCCGCGAAGATCACCCAATGCCCATTTCCAAAAGCCTCGGCCAGGATCTCATCTTTGGACCAGAACCCGGCCGTCAGGATGGGAAATCCCGAGAGGGCGAATCCTCCGATCAGGAACGTCCAGAAGGTGAGCGGCATTTTTCGGCGCAATCCGCCCATGTTGAACATGTCCTGGGGGTCCGCCTCGTCGCCGCTATGCAGAGCCCCGTGCTGCATGCCGTGGATGACCGATCCGGATCCGAGGAAAAGCAGGGCTTTGAAAAAGGCATGCGTCACCAGATGGAACACGGCTGCAACGTAGGCCCCGACTCCGACCGCCGCGATCATGAAGCCGAGTTGGGAGATCGTGGAATAAGCCAGCACCTTCTTGATATCGTTCTGCGCCACAGCAATGGTAGCGGCGAAGAGGGCAGTGAAAGTGCCGATGAAGGCGATGGCGCTCATGGTGGGGGTCAGGGTTTGGCCGTTGAAATCCGCCGTGATGAGAGGGAACATCCGGACGACCAGGTATACACCCGCTGAAACCATGGTGGCGGCATGGATCATAGCGCTGACCGGGGTCGGTCCTTCCATGGCGTCCGGCAACCAGACATGCAACGGAAACTGGGCGGATTTTCCCACCGTCCCGATGAAGATCAGCAGACCGATCAACCCGGCAGCCGAAAGCCCGAAGAACGGCGTCACGGTCGTAGCCAAGACATGCAGGACCACCGGTCGGAAAATCTCCCGGAAGGAGAGCGTTCCGGTGGCGGAGTATAAAAAGGCGATGCCGAGCAGCATGAAAACATCCCCCACGCGGGTGGTCATGAAGGCCTTGACCGCCGCGTCGCGAGCAGCGGGTTTGGCGTACCAGAAGCCGATTAGCAGGTAGGAGCACAGCCCCATGATCTCCCAGCCGACAAATAGGGTCAGCAGATTGTTGGAGACGACCAGCGTGTACATGCCGAAGGCGAACAGGCAGATAAAGGCAAAAAAGCGCGAGTACATCGGTTCGACGGAAGGCACCTTGTGCGCATGGCCGTGCTCATCGGTGACCATCGCGCCGCCTGGCGGCAAACCCTTTTGGTCGTGCTCGCCAGCCGGTTGGCCATAATTGTGGTAACCGATACTGTACACAAAGATCATCAGGATGGTCCAGGCCACAAAAAACAAAGTCACCGCGGAGGTCGGATCCAGGAGCACCCCGATCTGTAACCAGGTTGAACCGGTCGGGAGCCAGTTGAATCCAGATTCGATGACATTCTTTCCAAACTGCGGGATCCCAAGGGCACGCACGAATATGATCATGGTCCCCAGCCAGGACAAACCAGCCGCGCCGATCGCCAAGCCATGGCTGAGCGCCCGGTTCTTGTTCGTCAGTACTAGGATTACAAAAAACGCCAGAAGCGGTGGGAGGGGCAACAACCAGAGGATGATTTTTTCCATATCGATTCCTACCACTTCATCAGATCAATTTCATCGGCCAGGATAGTGCTACGGCGGCGATAAACAGAGATGATCAAGGCCAGCCCGACCGCCACCTCGGCCGCGGCTGTAGCGAAGACGATGATGGCAAAAACCTGTCCGGCCATCCTGGAGGGATCCAGATAACGCCAGAAGGCCACCAGGTTGATATTAACCGCGTTGAGCATCAACTCGATGCCGAGCAGGATTGCGATGGCGTTCTTGCGCGATAGAACCCCGAACAATCCAATGCAGAACAAAGCTGCGGCGAGGATCAAGTACCAGGAAAGCGGGATGCTCATCTCAACCTCCTAGGATTTCCGGCCGACCGCCACGTAAACGGCCCCCACCAAGGCCGCCAGGAGCAAAACCGAAGCTGCCTCGAAGGGCAGGGCGTAGCCATCCGGAGAGACCAGTGCCGTGCCAAGCGCCCTGAGCGTATCCACGCCCGCGGGGATGGCCGGGGCGGTCCGGCTTACGTCCGGCTGACCCAAGATCAGATACGCCAATCCAGCCAGGATCAAAACTCCCAGCAAGGCGGGGATCCACCAGTTCGCACGTGTTTGCGTACCCCGATCGCGCAGCTCCTTGCGGGTGAGCATGACTGCAAAAACAAACAGGACGGCGATCGCGCCGATATAGACCACCACCTGGACAACGGCCAGGAAGCTGGCATTCAAGATGGCGAACAAAACCGCCACACCAAATAAAGCCGCCACCAGCCATAAGGCGGCGTGGACCAGATTGTGTGTGATCACGACCATCAAGGCCGAAACCAGGATCAAGACGGCGCTGATCAGAAAGATGATTTGGTCAGGGGTCATGGTGATCACTCCGATCCATGCCGCACCAGCGGAGAGGAGGGCGATGTAAGATGCTCCTCAACCTTTCGCTGACGTCTGCCGACCCCGCGTAAGATCTCGATGGTCAGCCATGCGATGACCACGTTCGCCAGGAACATCACCATGGCAACCAGCCAGGTCGGGGAACCCGACAGCAGCTTGCTGGCGATTGCGGTGACACACAGGACAACCAGGGAAAGCGGCGTGAGGAATTTCCAGTTGAAAGCCAGCAGATGGTCGATGCGGATGCGCGGCATGGAATACTTGACCCACATGATGACCCAGTACCCGACCATCGCCTTGGCTAGGAAGATCAAAGCTGACACCAGGGGTGCCTGTAAAAAAGGAAGGAACTTTTCAAGGCCAAATACGCCATACCCACCGAAGTACAACATCGCCACAAAGCCGCCGAAGGTAAAAGCGTGCAGCAACTCGCCTGCGTAGAATAGGCCGAATTTCATCCCGGTATATTCGATATGGAACCCGGCCACAATTTCTGATTCGGCTTCATTCAGGTCAAACGGGGCGCGACCCAGTTCAGCGATGGCGCTGATCAGAAAAATCATCATCCCCAGCGGCGACAGGATGACAAACCAGACCGAGTGCTGCGCATCCGTAATCCCCTTGACGCTCATGGTGTTCGCCAGGATGGTCGGGATGAGCAGCGTCACGACCATCGGAACCTCGTAGGAGATCATGTTCGCCACCATGCGAAAAGCGCCCAGCAGGGCGTATTTATTGTTCGAGGACCATCCTGCCATAATGATGGAAAGGGTCCCGAGTGCACCCGCTGCCACCAGATAGAGGACCGCCACGTTCAAATCCACCCCGTAGATCTTCGAGGCCAGAGGCAGGATCGCCCACAGCAGGATGACTGAAGCCATCGCCAGGACCGGAGCCATATTGTAGACAAGCTTATCCGCCCCGGCAGGGGTGATGTCCTCTTTGATGACGAGCTTGATGATGTCCGCGAAAGGTTGGATGAGTCCGAAAGGTCCGATGCGATTCGGACCTAGGCGGTCCTGAAAGCGGGCAACGACTTTACGCTCGACCCATACCAGAAAGATGTCCAGCATCATCGCGAAGATGATGAGCACGACGATGCCGATGAAAAAGAGTATCACGGTCGATAATCCGGTCGTCATTCCCCGGCTTGTCAGCAGGCCCCGCAACCAGTCCGCGATGAAGTTGATCGGGTCATTCCAGAAATTCATGAGCCGCTCCTCGGACACAAAGAAAAGGCTGATAGGGGATTCCTGTCAGCCTTTCCAGGATCAGCTTGGTTTCCTAAATCCATTCCAACAACCCTTTGCGCCACGTGTACACTAAACCGGCGACAAGGATAGATATGAAGAGGATGCCTTCCAAAACTGCAAAAATCGGCAGCTGGTTGATTGAAAGCGCCCAGGGGAAGAGAAAGACCGTCTCTACGTCGAATACCAGAAATACCAGAGCGAACACATAGTATTGAGATTTAAACTGGATCCAGGACTCTCCAACGGTCTCAATCCCGCATTCGTAGGTGCTCTGCTTGATTGGGTTGGGCTTATGGGGTGCGACCAATGCCGAAAAGACAAGCGGGACAATCGGAACGATGATTCCAATGACGAGGAATAATCCGATATAAAGCCAATCATTCTGCATAAAATCTCCGTACCCGGGGAAGATATTGTCTTACAACTGCAGACTGGCGAATTCTACCATAAAGGTAACCAGCCGAGATACGTTATAGTTTCATCTATTTAACGTTATTTTCGTCATGACGCGCAAACAGCCCACGCGGGCCGCGTGGGAGCCAACGGGGACCCTTCTTGAGAAACAGCAGGCCCAAAATCAGACCCACAAGCATACCTGCCACACCGAGAATGCGAACAGGTCCGGCCCCCAAGCCCAGGAAGGAAACCGCCCGGATATCGACCGGGAGGGCTGCCAGGGCGCGCTCGGAACCTGCACCTCCGGTCAGGGATACCGAACGCAGATACAACCAGACCACCCCCCGATAGCTTCCCGTCCTTGGAGGGTGGACCGTCCAGGTAAAGCTCAAGCCCTGGGCGAGGGGCAGAGGCGCACTGGCCATCCCGCTTGGATCCGCTTCCACGCCTGCCATATCCAGCCGGGCTTCTACAAGCGTATGCCCGGCATCGTTGTCTTCATGGGGAGGACTGCTTGGATTGCCGAATCCCTGATCTCCGGAACCACCCACCAGGGTGGACTCGGCTCCGCTGCCAGGTCCGAACGAGAGGCGGATCAGCCCCGAATCTTCCAGCCGGATGACGGCTGGCCATTCCAGCCTGAGGGTGCGCGCGCTTTCGAGCACAGGGAGGTTCTCGGCCTGCCCAGTTGTAACGGCATCCGCCGGGAAGTACAGGGTGCGACTTTGATATCCCTGCGGCCAGAAGCCCATGACCAGGAGGAACAACGAAGCGCCCATGACCATCCAGGCAGCCAGCCCGCTTAGAAACCGTACATGCCTTGCCGCCATAAAATGATTATATTCCCTGCTCTTATTTATGTTAGACTTAGGGGACACAATTCCAGAAGGTCTGATAGACCTCCCATTCCTCCAAATGCATGGACAATCCGATGATCCCCAACCAATGGTATGCCATCCTCGAATCGAATGAGATAAAAAAAGGCAGGCCGGTCGGCGTCACGCGCATGGGTGAAAAACTGGTCGCCTGGCGGGACAGCCGGGGTCAGCTCACGGTGATGAGCGATCTCTGCCCGCACCGCGGCGTGGCGCTCAGTGCCGGCAAACTGACAGGGGATTGCATCCAATGTCCTTTTCATGGTTTTGAATACGACAAGCGCGGCGTGTGCAAGCTTGTCCCTGCCATTGGGTTGAAAGCTGAGCCGCCAAAAGCGCTGAAGGTAAAGACCTACCCGACGAGGGAGGCTCATGGCCTGGTCTATATCTGGTGGGGCGAGGCGCGGGAGGTCTATCCAGCTTTACCGTGGTTCGAGTCCATCGATGAAAACATGGTCTACACGACCCTCAAGGATCACTGGCCAACCCATTATGCGCGCGCCATCGAGAATCAGCTGGACGTAGTCCACCTGCCCTTCATCCACAGGACCACCATAGGCCGCGGGAACCGCACACTGGTCAATGGTCCGCTCGCCAGAGAGGAGAGCCACTGGCCGGGTGACCATTTAATCAACCTATGGGTCTATAACGAGTTGGATCAAGGCCAGAAGCCGCTCAAACCCTCAGAAATTCAGGAGCCGACGCGCCGGCCGTTTCTGCAGTTTCGGTTCGGAAACCTCTGGCATAATTGGATCGCGGATGGCCTGAGGATTGTCATTGCCTTCGCCCCCATCGATCAGGTGAACACCCTAATGTACATTCGATATTACCACACCGTGCACCTTCCGCTGCTGAAGCAGATCTACGGGTGGATCGGCAGCCTTGGGAACCTGGTCATCGAACGTCAGGACAAACGGGTGGTGGTCACCCAACGACCGCCCCGACCGGACCTCGGAATCGGCGAAATCCTGATCCAGGGTGACAGTCCCATCGTCGTATACCGCAAACGCAGGCAGGCGTTGATTGGAGGAATGGAGAATTGATATCAAGCGGGCGTTTCACTAGAAACGCCCGCTTGTTCTCATGGAACCATCTCTGCTTCCGCCCTGCGCATCGTCTGGAAGGCGGTGATCGCCACCTCCAGCATATCCAGGTCCGGCTCGCGTGTGGTGAGGGACTGCAACGCTAGGTTGGGTTTGACAATGAGACGGACGATCGGCGAGCTCAGGTGATTGGCCGTCCAGCGCAGGTATTCATAAGCCACACCCACCAGGACCGGGATCATCAGGATCCGGCTGAGAAGCCGCCAGAGCAGAGGTAGCGGTCCCAGCAGGGTAAAGAACAGCAACGAGAGAACCACCAGGGTGAGCAGGAATGCAGTCCCGCAGCGAGCGTGAGAAAGGGGAAAACGGGCGACCGATTCGGGGGTCAATTCCGCGCCCGCTTCATAGGCATTAATGGTCTTGTGCTCCGCTCCATGATAGGCGAAAACTCGCCGGATGTCCGGGGCGAACCCGATCACCCAGATATAGCCGATCAGGAACAGCAATCGCAGCACACCCTCCAGCAGGTTGGACCACCAGGCACCCCAGTGCAAGAAATGTTCGCTTAGCCAACCTACTCCAGCCGGAGCCAGGAAGAAGACCCCGATGGCCACCAGCAGGGTCAGGCCAAGGGTCAGATACAGAGCCGGGCCCTCCAACTTTTCATCCTCTCCGATTTGGGTGTTGGTCGAGAGGGTTAAAAATCGCATCCCCAGCCCCAGCGAGTCCCACAACATGATCAACCCTCGGACAAAGGGGATTTTGGTTATGCGGGATTTGTAAAGAGGCCCAAGAGCCTCCGTTTGGGTGACGATCTTCCCATCCGGAGCGCGCATGGCCACTGCGACCGATTTCTGGCCGCGCATCATCACCCCCTCGATGACCGCCTGCCCGCCGTAAAGAATTAATTTATCTTCCATACCATTAAACTCCCAGGTTGTTCCATTTGAATCCCGTCGTATGTATTGAAGGCGGGTGTCATGCAGGTCCTAAATTCAAAAAGAAGCGAATCAACGCTTCAATGCCTCGATGCCAGGTGGGCAGGTGCTGTTTTTCATTGGGGGCATGCACGTTGTCGTCGGGCAGGCCGAATCCGGCCACAACTGATTCGACACCCAGCAGGCGCTGCATATCGCTCACCACCGGGATCGAACCACCCTCGCGGCGGAAGAGGGGCTTGCGGCCCCAGGTCGATGCGAGCGCTTTTTCCATGGCCCTCACCCCGGCATTGTTGCGGTCAGAAATCGAGGCTGGCCCGCCGGACATCGGGATGACCTCCCAGCGGATATCCTGCGCTGCTTTTTGTTCGAGGTACCGCAATAGCTGCTGGTGAACCTCCTGGGGATCCTGATCCGGAACGAGGCGCATGGAGATTTTAGCCATCGCCCACGCGGGGATCACTGTTTTCGATCCACCCCCGGTGAAACCGGAAAGCATACCGTTTACATCCAGGGTCGGGCGTGCACCCGTGCGTTCATTCGGCGTGTAGCCTTTCTCCCCGTAGAGACGGGGGGCGCCGGTTTGCTCGAGGTAGTGCTGTTCATCCGTGGGCAGGCGGGCAAGTTCAGCGCGTTCGGTTTTGCTCAATGGCCGCACCCGCTCATAAAATCCGGGCAGGGTCACGCGGCCTCTGCTATCGTGCATGCCGGCGATGAGTTCGGCCAGCGCGTTGGCCGGGTTATGAACCACACCGCCGAATATCCCTGAGTGCAGATCATGTGCCGGCCCGTACACGCGCAGTTCAAAATAAGCCAGGCCGCGCAGGGTATAGGTGATCGTCGGAAATTCTGCACCGAGCATGCCTGCATCCGGATTCAGTGCGAAATCACAGCTTAAAAGGTCCCGATGGCCATCGATGAATTTTTCGAGGTCGGGGGAACCGATCTCCTCCTCACCCTCGAACAACCATTTGATATTGACCGGTAGCCCGCCTGTTCTGACCAGAGCTTCGACCGCCTTAAGGGTGATCAAAGCCTGTCCTTTCATGTCCGAGGCACCCCGGGCAAAGATATTCTCCCCGATCACTGTCGGATCAAAAGGAGGGGTCTCCCAGAGGTCCAGTGGATCAGCCGGCTGAACATCATAATGCCCATAGATCAGCACGGTCGGACCACTCTTGGCCTGTAACCATTCTCCGTAAACAATCGGATGATTGGGGGTTGGAAAGATCTGCACCTTCTGCATCCCGAGGCTGCGTAGTTGGGTAACCAACCACTCCGCAGCACGCCGAATATCCGCCGCATGGGCAGGGTCGGTCGAGACGGACGGGATTCCCAGGATTTCTTTATATGCGCTTAGAAATCCCTCTTGGTTCTCATGGGCATACTGCAGTGCGGCTTCAAGTTGCTCAGTCATGGACCCTCCTCTATTCTCGTGATCTCAACTTTCCATATAAGAACCAATACTCGGATTCAGGAAATCTCTGGGTCAAATCCTTTTCCCAGACAAAGGCACCCGGATGCCACGCCGCCTTCACAAGCTGGTCGAGAACATCCACCACCCCAAAATCGGCAGGCGGGCTCTTAAGCTCCTTCTTTAATAAGTGTAACACGACCCGCCCGTGGACCTCGCCGGGGTATGCACTGGCAAGTTGGTCCGGAGAGCGTTGGTAATCTGTCAGGTAGTTCCGCCACAGTGCGGTCCGGGTGTGGACTTCCTGGCTAGCTTTGCGTTCCCAGGCCGCAGGCCACTTCGAGCGAACCTGCTCGAGGGTAAGCTCCATTTGATTCAGATCCGCCGCATCCTTGGGGGACGTGGCCCGCGCCTGCAAGCGGACGCGGCTCAAGAGCAGTCCCCCAACCGTCAGACGCGGCAGATCCTTTCCACCAGACAGAGGCCAGAATAACTCTTTGGAAAGCAGATAGTCTTCCAGCTCCTGAATCCCATTCTGGAAATAAGCTTGATCATCGGCAAGGGTGGGCATTTGGGAAACGTTTCCCTTTTCCCTCCGCGCAGGGGGTATCGCCCCCGGTCACTTGGGAGTACCGGTTGGCTGTTTGGTCTGCTCCAGCGCGCGGCTAGTTACCAGATACCAGTCCGATATATTGTTGAAACGATCGCTCGGTTCATAAAGCGGTGCCAGCTGTACACCCTGCACGCGCACATCCACGCCGTAAGTATAGACCGGATAATAGAGCGGCAGGGCCGGCAATTCCTGAGAGAAGACGACCTGGAAATTACGATACAATCTGAGGCGAACGTTCTGATCAGCTGTGATGCGTGCTTCCTCCAGATACTCGCTGGCGGTGCGGTCATTCCACTGGGAGTAGTTCTGACCACCGGTCGCTTCCGCCTGATGCCAGAACGGATACGGATCAGGGTCATAGGAACGTGTAAAATCCAGGTCCACCAGGGCAGCTTGATACGATCGCGGCGTGAGGTAAGAGTTCAGGAGCGATGTGTAGCTGACCGGCTGTATCTTCACATCCACCCCGATCGCCGCCCAATTGGCCTGGATGGCCTGAGCCAGGCGGGTGTGGAGAGCGTCATCCGGATAAACCATCGTGAAAGACAGCGCGGTTTTGTCTTTCGTACGCACGCTACCGCTGGCGGGAATGACATAGCCTGCATCTTTTAACATCTGTACCGCAGTGTCTGAATCAAAGGAGGTGTGGGCAATGCCGTTATAGTAAGCCCAGGTATCCGGCAGAATCGGACTATCGGCAACAATCGCCTGTCCTTGTAAGATCGTATCCACCATCCATTGGCGGTTCAATCCGAGCATTAAGGCGTGTCGGATGTTCTTGTCCTGGAAGAAGGGAAGCTGATCGCTATTCAGGTTAAATAGAACCAGGGTCAAGCGCGGCAAACGGCTGCTGTAGCAATTCAAACTGGTATCCGCACACACGGTCGCCAAGGTATTCGGGTCCATCTGACTGATCCCCAGGACATCACCTTCATGGTAGGCGTCCATGGCAGCGGCCGAGCTGGAATAATACCGAAAGACAATCTGCTGGATAAACGGCACCTGACCGTAGTACGATTTGGAAATCGTCAGGGCCACACCCGTTACCGCTCCATTTTCAACCATCAGGTGATCGAACTTGTATGGGCCGCTCCCGACCGGAGCGATGTCGAAGGAGGTGTTCGCCAGTTGGTCGGCAGCAACGTTCTGAAGCAGGTGCTTTGGGAGGACCCCAAAAGTTAAATAATCTATGAAAGGAACGAACGGCTCAGTCAGGGTAAATTTCAGGTTCTTGTCGTTCAAGCGGGTTATTTGAACCTGATCCCAAAGCGAGCGGACATCATCAGGGTAAGCAGAATATTGGCTCCGCAGCAGGCTGATGGTGAAGATCACATCATCGCTGGTGACCGGTGTCCCATCCTGCCAATTGGCGTTCGGCCGCAGGGTGATGTTATAAACCTTGCCATCTGCGGAGTTCCCCCAAGATTCGGCCAGATCGGGTTGAGGCTGGCCCTGGGAATCGAACTTGAACAAGCCACTGAAAATCAGTCGATCGACATCACGGTCGGGCGAATTATTCAGGTCCAGCAGAGGGTTCAATCGTCCAAAGGAGCCAATCAGGGCTTCCGTATAAATTCCTCCGCTTACCGGTTGGGGCAGGACCGTATTCAAGGAGGGCTGCTGGGTCAGAAGCAGCACTCCGACCACAACCAGGGTCAGGACAACCACCAGGATTTGCCAGCGGAGTTTTTTCATGTAAGGCAAAAAAGAACGGCCGCTCCCGGAATACTGTGGGTCAGCCCGGGATGGCCTCCATCCTCAAGAGGAGAAATTAACGGGCGGGAATGATGCCTGCAGAGAGGGTCAGAGCAAAGCACACCAGGCAGGATATGATCATCACCCATGAGCAGAGATGATCACCGCGGTGATCGCCAAGATAAAGAAAAGCGCACTGAAGATGATCGTCACCCAAAATAAGGTCTTCTCGATCCCTCGGCGGGCAGTGAATACGCCACCTGCGTCGTTCCCGGTCAACCCCCCCAAGCCGGCACCCTTGCTCTGCAAGATAATGCTAACAACCAGTGCAATTGATGTTAAAATCAACGCGCCGTTCAGGAAATTCGTCATCCGACATACCTCCAGATAATTTGGCCGCCAAATTATACCTGTGTTACGGGGAAACCGTCAAATCCGATAAAGACCTGCTTCCTCCGGCTACAGTACGGGCTCGAAAGGAATCGGCCCGGAAGAAGGTGATTAAGAGGAAGAATGCACGAACTGATCGTGAATCTACACATGCACAGCGTGTATTCAGATGGCTCCGGGACTTATGCGGAATTAGCGGAGGCAGCCCTGAATCAAAACGTGGATGCCCTTCTGGTAACCGATCACAACGTGTGGGTCCAGGGCCTGGATGGCTATCACCGACGCGGTAAAAGACGGGTGATGCTGCTATCCTGCGAGGAGATTCACGATCAGGATCGTGATCCCCAAAAAAATCACCTGCTCGTTTTCGGCGCCGACCGGGAATTGGCGACCCTGGCGGATGACCCTCAGGCCCTAATTGATGCTGTCCGGCAGGCGGGGGGGCTCAGCTTCATCGCCCACCCAGTCGACCCGGCCTTACCCGCTTATGGGGAAGGCGACATCTCCTGGGTGGACTGGGAGGTGCGGGGGTTCACTGGCATCGAACTGTGGAACGGCTTCAGCGAACTCAAAGCAGTTGCAAAGGGAAAACTGGATACCCTCTTCTATGCATTCTTCCCGGAAGCCATTGCGCGCGGCCCTCTCCCCGAGACACTGCAGCGTTGGGATGATCTGCTGGCCGGCGGACAGCGGGTGGTCGCGATCGGCGGTTCAGATGCCCACGCCAGGCGGATGTCATTGGGCCCCCTGCGGAGGACCATCTTTCCGTACGAATTCCATTTCTCGGCCGTGAACACCCACGTGCTCACCCCCGAACCGCTGAACGGTAATCTGAAGCACGACCGCAAACTGTTGCTCGAGGGCCTGTCCCAGGGACACTGTTATGTGGGGTATGACCTGCCCGCCTCGACGCGCGGTTTCCGCTTTTCGGCTCAAGGTAAGGACCGGACTGCCATCCTGGGTGACAATATCACCTGTCAAGGGGCGATTACCCTGCAGGCCAAAGCGCCTGTCCCGGCGGAGATTTTCCTGCTCAAGAACGGAGAGGTAATCGAATCGGCGCGCGGCGAGGCGCTTGTCCATATCACAACAGAACCAGGAGTTTACCGGGTGGAGGTTTATAAACGTTATCTGGGCCGGAGGCGCGGCTGGATTTTCAGCAATCCGATCTATCTTACATGAAGGTGCAGGAGCGACCTGGCTGCTGCTCCCGGTCGGGGGTCTTACTCCTGGCGTCTTGGCCAGCCTCCTTTGGGCCTTGACCGTTGGAGGGCTGCAAAGGATGGTCCACCCCTCCCCAAAAGAGCCACTATCGCTTACAATACAGCCCGTTCACATCCGCCCGAGCGCGGCATGTGCCTTCCGCCCCCGGTTCACCCACGGTGAAGGTCCGGGAGCATATCCCGAGGAAAGGAGGTTTTCCCGATGCGGAAGTATGAGTTGATTTGCGTTGTCCATCCAGACCTGGATGAGACCGCCTTCAACGGTGTCACCGATAAGATCAAGGGCTGGATCGCCGAGGCAGGCGGCACCATCGATAAGATCGATGTCTGGGGCCGTAAACGTCTCGCCTATCCGATTAAGAAACAGCGCGAAGGTCAGTACGTATTGTTTAACATGTCCATGCCCAACACCGCCTCGACGGCTTTGGATCAGAATTTACGCTTCCTGGAGCCCGTGATCCGCTACATGATCACCGTGGTCGACTGAGAAGCACCTCTCCGTGATCCTATTGATCGAATTGAGGAACAAGATATGAGTCGAGGCTTGAATAAAGTCATGATCATCGGCAACCTGGGACGAGAACCCGAAATGAGGTATACGCCCTCAGGCCGGCCGGTTACAACCTTTACGGTCGCGACCACCCGTTCCTGGAATACGGCGGACGGCGAACGACACACGGATACCGAGTGGTTCAATGTCGTCACTTGGGGGAACCTGGCTGAAATTTGCAAACAATACCTGACCAAGGGACAGCAGGTGTATATTGAAGGCCGTCTACAAACCCGGCGGTGGGAAGACAAAGAAAACATCAAGCACTCGACCGTAGAGATCGTCGCAACGGAAATGATGATGCTCGGTGAACGCCGCGAGGCCAATCATCCTCCTAGCGGCGAGGAGCCTGCGGTCGAAGGAGATATCGAGAACCAAGCCGCGGAAGATGAATTTCCCTTCTAGGTTTGCACTCAGAGAAGAATGGAGCTCATTTTTTTATGGAACAACAAATAGAATCCGAGATGGAGCAAGGACAGGAACGCCGTTACTACGCCCGTCCGAAATTCTGCCAGTTCTGTGCCGACAAAACTATAGCCATCAATTATAAGCAGGTCGATGTGCTGCGCCGTTTCATTACCGAAGAGGGTAAGATCCGTCCGCGCCGCCAGACAGGTACCTGTGCCAAGCACCAGCGCATCCTGGCTGGCGAGATCAAACGTGCCCGTCATATCGGTCTGCTACCTTTCACCGGACTGCACGGAGAAGAGGAACGCTGAATTTCCCTATTAGCCTTCCAGGGGAACGAAACCGTGATTCCAGGCGCCAGACATCCCGGGCAACTGAGCGGGTGCTCCTGCCACCCTCTGGAATTGGCCGGGTCTCGCATCCATTTGACTCTTCATATTTATGAAGACATGAGGTTCGCATGGCAAAGAGTAAACCTACCAAGATCATCAGCAAGAAGCATTTAGCTCGCCTGGAGCGGGAACGCCAGCAAATCGCGATTATCACCTTTGTCGCGATCGGCGTGCTGGTGATCGTTGTCGGATTGATCGGGTACGGCATCCTGTATGACACGGTGCTGCAGGCTCGTCAGCCCATCGTCAAAGTAAACAATGATGTAATGACGACGCACGAATTTCAGGTGTGGGTCCGAATCACCCGGCAGAATATGATCAATGAATACCTGCAGTATTACCAACTCGCCCAGATGTTCGGCTCCGACCCGACCACGGATCCGACAATCACTTCACTCTCCAGCCAGCTGGACGACCCCTCCTCGATCGGGAACCAGGTCCTTCAATCGGCAGAAGACAGCTTCATCATCCGGCAATACGCCAAAACACACGGGATCGTGGTTAGTGCCAAAGAAATCCAGGATGCCATGCAGGGAGCCTTCAGTTATTACCCGAATGGTACACCCACCCCGACCCTGACCGCCACCTCCTTTGTCTATTCCACCCTATCCGCCACACAGTTGGCCTTGGAGACCCTGACCCCGACCCCGACGATCGCCTCCAGTCCTACGCCCACCTCTGGACCCACCCCAACCCCTACAACCTACCCGACTGATACGCCGGCCGCGACTGCCGGTCCGACCAGCACCGCGACTCCTCTGCCAACCCCCTTCACGCTAAAGGCCTACCAAACCCAAGTGAAGACTAGCCAAACCTACTACGCCAAGTTGGGCATGACGGACACCGAATTCGCGCAGCTCTTCTTCGAAGACGGCCTTTACCGGCAAAAAGTCGAGGTTGCAGTAGAGGCCGGCTTCTCTCATTCCCAGGAGCAGGTCTGGGCACGCCAAGTTGTTGTCGCCGATCAGGCCACTGCGAATAAGGTGCGCCAGCTCCTGGCTTCCGGCAGCGATTGGACCACAATCGCCGCGAACTACTCGACAGACTCAGCCTCCAAGTCACAGGGGGGCGACCTGGGCTGGTTCGGCCGCGGCACGATGACCGCCGCCCCTGAAGCTGAAGCCGCGGCGTTCAGCCAGGCGATCGGCGTCATCGGTCAACCCGTCCAGTCTTCGGATGGATGGCATATCATTCAGGTCCTGGGTCATGAGGTCCGGCCACTGACGGCAGATCAATATTCGACCGCGCGCGACCAGGCATTTCAGACCTGGCTGGACACACAGCTCAAGTCTGCCAAGGTCACGCTGTACTCATACTGGACGAGCCGTGTCCCGACCGAGCCGACCATCCAGGAGGCACAAGCGACGCAGACCGCCCAAGCCATTGCACCCGTCAATCCGTAGAATCACGATTCTCGTTCAAGGTCTATTAAAAGTTCACGGCCGGCTCAAATGCCGGCCGTGATTCAATGCAGGTGCCCGCCTATTTTAAATACGTCTCGGAAATCTGGTCGAGCTTTAAGCTGATCACCTGGCTGGTCGAATCCCGACCCATCGTCACGCCGTAAATCACATCTGCCGATTGGACGGTATTGCGGTTGTGCGTGATGATGATGAACTGCGTCTCACGGCTCAACTCCAGGAGCATATCCCGGAAACGACCGACATTAGCCTCGTCCAGCATCGCATCTACCTCATCCATCACGCAAACCGGGGTCGGAGATATTTTGAGCAGGGCAAAGACCAGGGCGATGGCCGTCAGACTGCGCTCGCCGCCGGAGAGGAGTGATAAGCCCTGCTCGCGGCGACCGGGGAGACGGGCCTCAATATCAATGCCGGTTTCGGTCAAGTTATCCGGATCGGTCAACAGCAAGCGGGCTGACCCACCGCCAAATAGGCGGTGAAAAATCGTATGGAACTCTTGAGCGACGGAGTCGAAGGTCTTCCGAAATTCCCGCCGGGTTAGTTCGTCCAGTTCAGCGATCACCTGGCGCAGGTCCGCCTCAGCCTTGCGCAAGTCTTCCAACTGAGAGGTCAGGAACGTGTGCCTGTCCTTGACGGTGAGGAACTCCTGCTGGGCCTCGGGGTTGACCAATCCCATCCGGCGCAGCAGGGCTTTCTGTCGTGAAAGATTCTCCTCCAAATCCAGAGGAAGCTCAGATACGACCGGCAACTGTTCCACCATCCCGTCAAACGGCAGCGGTACCGGTCCGGCAACGTCCTTCGAGTATTCAAAAGCGACCAAACCAAAATCATCCTCGATTTTCTGGCGCAGGTTCTCCAACGATTCCTGCTTGCGACCCAATTCCAACTGAAACTGGTTGTGGTTTCTTTCAAAGCGCGCCAGAACCAGCTGGCTCTCAGCCTCCTGTTCTTGGAGGTCGATTTCCTGTTCTTCAGCCGTCTCGAGCTCTTTCTCGGCGGGTTCGATCAGGATTCTTAACTCGTCCAGTTGCTTGTTTAAAGAGCCTGACCTTCCGCGTAATCCTTCCCTTTCTGTTTCCAAAATCTTCAAGGAGCGGTCGGTTTCATTCAGCCTGCTCTCGCTTTCGGAGCGTTCTGTCTGCAGGATCGTAATGGCTTGGTCCCGCTCTCCATGGCGGCTGAGGGCATCACTTAAAGCCCGCTCGGCAACTGCCGCCTGCATGCTCCAATAGGTGACCTGCTCCTGGAATTCTTCCTGGCTCAAATCCGCCAAGGCGGTCGTTTGAAGCCGGGCTTCCTGCTCGGAACGCAGCGCTTCCTTTTCAATTTCGGACAGGGCAGCTGCCGCGCGGTTTTGCTCTAAGGTCGCCTCATCAATCTCTGAGGCCAAGCCCTGCCTTTGGCCCACTTGCCATTCCAGCTCGCGCCGCGTCGCATCGGCCTGGACCTGGGCCTGCTGCTCGGAGGTCCTGGCGGATTCCAGACCAGTCCGCTCATGGTCTAGATCAGTCTCGCGAACAGACAGCTCGGCGTGCGCACCCTCGATCTGACCGGCAAGTTTCAGCAGTCCAGAATCCAACAAGGCAATCTGACCCTCTCCCTCCCGGAGGGAATCTTGCACTTCACGCCGCTGGCGATGGCGGCCAAGCGCACCTGTGGCGGGTTTTCCAGCCAATACCTGCCCGCTGGCATGGAACACCTCCCCGTGCAAAGTGACCGCTTTAACATTTCGGTTCTGACCAGCGAGAACCCGCCGCGCTGCCTCCCGGTGCCGCACAACCAATACCTGTCCAAGCAGTAGATCCACCGCCGGCCGTAACTCCGCCGGTGCTTTGACCAGGTCGGCCGCCACTCCCAGGCACTCTGGATCCTGGAGCGCCATGAGCGGTTCAGCGGGGGTGAGCCAGTCCAAAGGCAGCAGCGAGGCCCGGCTGGTCGGGTCGGCATCGAGCACGGCTAGCGCTGCCTCGGTACGTGTCCCCGATTCAAGCAAAATCGCATCCGTATATTCCCCCAAGGCTGCTGCGATGGCCACTTCCAGCTCTGCCGGTACGTCCAACGCAGACGATAAGGCGCCCCTAGCCCCATCCAGCTGGGACTTACGGGCCGCCTCCAGTAGTAGCTTTGCCCCCTCTGCGTAACCGCTTAAGGATTGTTCGGCCTGATCGAGGACGTCCAGCTGGGCCTTGAACCGTGCCTGCACGGCCTCTTTCGCAGACCGGTCGGACTGTTTCTCTTTATGTTCATTTTCCAAAAAAGCGAGGCGCTTCTGGGCTGTTTTCAACCCCGCTTCCGCTTTCTGAAATGCAGATTCAGCATTTTGCCGGATGGCCAGCGCTTGCTGATACTCCATCGCAGCTTCCTGGGCACGTAGTTCGGCAGCCGCGCAGGATTGTTGGAGGGAAACCATTCTCATCTTTTGGGTCCCTGCCCGGCTCGCGAGTTCGTCCAAGCAGGCCTGCAATTGAGCCTGCCGGGCGCCGAGTTCAGCCTGCCTGCGGCGGATTTCCTCGAGCCCCTGCTCAACCTGCACCCGCTGTTCCTGACGCTCATTAAAGGCTACCTGGGCAGTCTTCACCTGGGTTTGGGCCTCATCGTACTCTTTTTGTAATCGCGCCGTCTCCTCGGCAGAGTCAGCGCGGCGGTCAATGGCTATGCGCAGTTCCTCGTCCACCCGGGAGTGCTCCATTTCAAGGGAGCGGCGGGTTTCCATGAGAGACCGCTGGCGCTCTTCGAGCACGGCGAGATCGCGGTTAATCGTCTCCCGGCTATCATGTAACTGGGCCGACTGGCGATGCCAGGAATTCAAACGGGAGCGCAAGCCGTTCAATCGCTCACGAAAAGCCACAAAGTTCTGCCGGATGGTCTGATAGGCGGCCTGGGCCTCAACCAACTTGGTCTCCTGGGACCGTGCGGCCTCCAGGCTGCTAGTCAGCTCGTATTGCGCGCGGTGCCAATGGAAACCATACCATTGTCGTAAGAGTTCGCGTAAATCGGTCTGTACCCGGGTGTATTCCTGTGCACGGGCGGCCTGACGCTCCAGGCTTTTCAGGCGTGGTTCCAGTTCGGCCAGGATATCCAGAACTCGATCGAGGTTGCGCTGCGTGGCGTCCAGCCGGTGAAGAGCTTCTTCCCGCCGGGAGCGATACAGGCCAATGCCGGCCGCCTCCTCGAAAAGGCGGCGCCGCTCGTCCGCTTTCAGGGCTAGCGAGGCATCGACCAAACCCTGACCCAGGATGGTATAGGTCCTCTCGGATAGGCCGGATTGGGCCAGAAGTTCGTTGATATCCTTGAGGCGCACCTGTTGGCTGTTGATCACATAATCATTGCGCCCGTCGCGATAGGCACGTCTGCCCAGGGCCACCTCCGAAAAATCGACCGGCAACCAACCCGTGCTGTTATCAAATGTGACCACGGCAGCGGCCATCCCGGCCCGCGGGCGCTGCTCTGAACCGGCGAAGATCATATCCTCCGTCTTTTTTGCCCTCAAAAGGCTGTATGTCTGTTCGCCCAGAACCCAACGGATCGCATCGGCAATATTCGATTTTCCCGAGCCATTTGGACCGACAATGGCGGTGATGCCCTCCGCAAATTCGAAGGTGGTCTTGCCGGCGAAGGTTTTATATCCGTGGAGTTCGAGGGATTTAAGGCGTAGAGGCATGAGGGTTACCGATCACTTTTCATCCTGCTTAACGTCCGGTTTCAATCCATCGCTAATCGCGTCCAGCGCCGCCTGGGCCGCAGCGCACGCAGCAACCTGTTTGCTGTGACCCGAACCGCGGCCAAGGACCTTGCCTTGAAGCCTGACCTCGACTTCAAAAAAGCGAGCATGGTCCGGACCGCTGGTTTGAACGGTTTCATATTGAGGAATCCCCAATTTCACTCCCTGTGACCATTCCTGCAGACGACTCTTGGGATCGTATAGATCCAATTGAACCAACAGCTCCTGGCTGGTTCTTTCCAGAAACGGGTGAATGAAATCCGCCACCACCTCGATGTTGTTCTGCAAGTACAGGGCACCAACCAGGGCTTCAAAGGTCGCGCACAATAAAAGCGGTCGCGAACGGCCTCCGGCCTGGACCTCACCGCGTCCAAGCCGCATAGCCGGTCCCAGGTTGAGGCTCCGGGCATTCTCGGCCAACTGTTCAGTCCGCACGAGGGCCGAGCGCATGCGGGTCAGTTCACCTTCGGCCATTTCAGGGTAGTGATTATACAACCACGCCCCGACCACAAAGTCCAAGACCGCATCGCCCAGGAATTCCAAACGTTCGTTATCCTCCAACGCTTCCGGATGTTCATTTACATACGAACGATGGGTCAAGGCGCGTGTCAGCAGGAGCAAATTCTTAAAGGGCAACTCCAAGCGCTTGGCGAGAAAACCGGGGGGTTCTTCTCCGCCCGCTTCCGGGTATGGCTTCATGGCTTCCTCCCGGAACTCAGGGAGCGCCAGCCGCCTCACGGGGTCAGGCGGCTGGCGATCCATCAGTTCCATGAAATAGATTCGTTCTCGATTGTAATCGCAATTAGTCCGGATGACTACCCTCCAGGTAGGGTATGATAGAATCGCTCTGGTTAGCGACTGGTCCCTCGTGACCGGATCGAAGGAGTTTGAAATGTCGGATAAAATACCTCAAGAAACTCTTTTTTTGCATGAGGCGCAGATGGGGCTTGGCGCCTGGCAATGGGGGGATCGTACCGTCTGGAATTATGGTCATGGATATTCAGAGGCCGATTGCGAGGCGGCCTTCCGAGCTGCTTTAGAAGCAGGCGTCAATTTGGTGGACACCGCCGAGACCTATGGCTCCGGCCGCTCGGAGCAGATGCTCGGGCGATTCATCAAGAATGTCGACAAGCCGGTCCTGGTCGCGACCAAGTTCGTACCTTTTCCCTGGCGGCTGACGCGCGGCGTTCTGCTGAAGGCATTGCGGCGCAGCCTTGAACGACTCAGCCTGGAGCGTGTGGATCTGTATCAAATTCATCTTCATCTTCCTCCCCGGCCTGTCGAATTTTGGGCGGAAGAACTTGCTGAAGCTGTAAAAGCCGGGCTGACGCGGGCGGTCGGGATCTCCAATTACAACAAAAACCAGATGCAGCGAACCTACACGGTGCTGACCAAATACAACATCCCCCTGGCCTCGAACCAGGTTGAATATCATCTGCTCAACCGCATTGTGGAAAAGAACGGCCTACTCGACCGCTGCAACGAACTGGGTGTGCGTCTGATCGCCTACAGTCCGCTTGCAAAAGGTCTGCTCACCGGAAAATATACACCCGCGAATCCGCCCCCTGGTTTTCGGAGCCGTGGTGCCAGTGGTACACTCGGCCGCATTCAACCATTGGTGCAGTCACTGAAAGAGATTGGACAAGCACAGGGCGGCAAGACCCCCGGACAGGTCGCCTTGAACTGGGTCATCTGCAAAGGTGCACTGCCCATCCCCGGTGCAAAGAATTCTAAACAGGCGGCCGAGAATTTCGGAGCCCTTGGTTGGCATTTGACGCCCGAACAGATCAAAGCGCTGGATGAGGCCAGCGATCCATTCACGAAGTAGCGGGGCCACGCTATCCCTGATCATGCCATTGAAATCTTCCAGTAAGCGACCTGGCAATTTCAACTCGGGGATTCAAGATCTGAAACAAATTTCTGTAATCGTCGGTCCACAGTCGGATGCTGGTCTTGTGGCCGCCGAAAGGAGTTGCCGCATTTCAAATCGCCGGCACGTCGCCAGTAGAAGGACCGAGGCACAGGCTCTCAGGGAGATCGTCAGGATGATCTGCCTTGCAATTGGGTGACGAACTCCCTCAACAGCTGCGAGTGAGATCGGTGCAGCTGGTTGGTCCGCCGTCTGGCTTCGCAGGGTCATGATCGTCCCACAGGCAGCCGGGATCGCGAATAATATATATCCAATTGACCAGATGCGCCCCCGCCAGGGAAGGCAACTTGCCGATCATCGGTTCTACCTGAAACAATAAGAAAGCAGACAGGAAAACACACTTGGCAAAGTAAGCCAAGGCGAAATCCCCTTGCATTAATATAAAATCAATTCAGGAAGTGAATTTGACCGCCGGCGGCTGACCAGAGAAGGGATCGGTCCACCCCACAGCTCTGTTACGGACCGGACGGATATTCAATCTCTGGGGAGCGCGCTTTTTCTAAACCGGATGAATCGTACCGAAACGGGGGGCGCATGCAGATCTCGATTCTCGAGCCGGTTTAAAGATATAATTTGTTGCATACACAATTCCCACTATGAAATATAAAGCAAACCCGACCTCACACCGAAAAGGGAGGCAAAGCCTCCGCAGCACGCTGGCTCGACACTCCGGGGATACCGCTCGTTCCGGGTACGATGTGCTCGAAGGAAAGAGCAAAAAGGGCTGGTTCGCCCGCCTGGCGCCATTCCTGGGGCCGGCATTCATCGCCAGTATCGCTTATGTGGACCCGGGCAATTTCGCCACGAACATTCAGGGAGGGGCGCAATTCGGCTATGAGCTATTATGGGTAATCCTGGCCAGCAACTTGATGGCGATGCTCCTGCAGACGCTCTCAGCAAAACTCGGCATCGCAACCGGCAAGAACCTGGCCGAGCAGATCCGGGAGCATTCACCGGATTGGGTGGTATGGTGCATGTGGGTCCTGATGGAGCTGGTGGCAATGGCCACGGATCTGGCGGAGTTTCTTGGAGCGGCGTTGGGTTTCAACCTGCTCTTCGGGATCCCGCTTTGGTTCGCCGGCTTGCTGACCGCAGTGGTCACCTTCATGATCCTCGGCCTGGAACGCTACGGATTTCGCCCGCTGGAAGCAGTCATCACCTGTTTTCTGGCCGTGATCGCAGTCAGCTACCTGATCGAGATGTTCCTGGTACGCCCGGATGTGGGTGTGGTGGTTTACAACACCTTCGTACCTCATTTTACGGGCTATGAGAGCGTTTTGCTGGGAGCGGGCATCCTCGGGGCGACGGTCATGCCGCATGCCATCTTCCTGCACTCCGCACTGACCCAGGGCCGGATCGTGACCAACAAGCCGGAACAGCAGCGCCGCCTGTTCCATTTTGAGATCGCAGACGTGGTCATCGCCATGGTCATCGCCAGCTCGGTCAATGCCGCCATGCTGATCATGGCTGCCTCCACCTTCTTCCAGCACGGCTTGTCCACCGTCGGGACGATCCAGGAAGCCCATCGTACCCTGGAACCCCTGCTCGGTCAGGCCGCATCCTGGGTTTTTGCTGTTTCACTCCTGGCGTCCGGACTTTCATCATCGTCAGTCGGGACCATGGCCGGACAGGTCATCATGCAGGGTTTCCTGCACCGCCAGATCCCATCTTGGGTGCGGAGGCTGGTGACCATGGTTCCGTCGCTGCTGGTCATCTTCCTGGGCTTCGACCCGACCCGCACGCTGGTGCTGAGCCAGGTGGTACTCTCCTTCGGGCTGCCATTCGCGGTCATTCCATTGGTTCTTTACACCCGGCGAAAGGATATCATGGGCGTTCTGGTCAACAGCCGCCTGACCACTTTCCTTGCCAGCCTAGTGACCGTGATCATCCTCTGCCTGAACGTTTACCTGCTGGTGCTTACGATCAAAGGGATCTAGCCTATGTTCAAGCATATCCTTGTACCCCTGGATGGTTCCAAGCTCGCCGAAGCCGCCCTTCCGATTGCTGCCTCGCTGGGGGAAACCCTGCCTGCGCTAGTGACCCTGCTCCATGTCATCGAAAAGAACGCACCCAACCAGGTCCACCAGGAACACCACCTGACCGCCGCGAAAGAAGCCAACGCCTACCTGGCCGAGGTCGCCAAGCGTTCCTTCCCCAGGAAGGTCAAGGTGGACTGGCACGTCCATACCCGGGCTGTACCCAATGTCGTGGAGAGCATCGTCCGACATGCTCAGCGAGATTTCCAACCAGACCTGATCGTACTCTGTTCTCACGGGCGCAGCGGCGTGCGCGACATGGTCTCCAGCAGCATCGCCCAGCAAGTCGTCGCGGAAAGCACGATCCCGGTCCTCCTGGTTAAACCGAAAGAGGCGGGACAGGCCCCTCTGACCCTGGGTAAAATCCTGGTGCCCCTGGACAACGAATCCGCCCATGACCAGAGCCTGCCGATCGCGGAGGGACTGGCGCGCGCCTACCGGGCCGAGATTACGATGCTCTGTGTCATTCCCACCTTGAGAACCCTCTCCGGTGAAAAAGCCATCGCGGGAACCATGCTGCCAGGCATGACCGCCGCCTACCTGGAAATGATCGAAGAAAACGCCCGCCAGCATTTCCAAGTGCATCTGGAGGAGTTTCAAAAGGCCAAAATTCAGGCCTCCGCCAACATCGCCCGTGGCGACCCTGCAACAGTTATCGCCAAAACCGCCCAATCCCTGGAAGCCGATCTGATCCTGTTCGCCACCCACGGCAATGCCGGTTTTGAGGCGTTCTGGCGAGGCAGCGTGGCCGCCAACGTGGCGCGCCGGACAGATATTCCCCTGCTGCTCATTCCCCTTTCGCGAGAATAGCGTCATCTGCGTCCGGGGCGAGGGTCTAAAGCCTCCCCTTTATCACTAAGCGGGTCGAATTCTTCCGCGCCTCCCGGGAGGCTGGGCTCTGTCGATTGATCTTCCGATTACTTTTTCGCAAACCCGATCCATTGGGTCGCGGCCGTATTCAAAGCATCCTGCGGACTCTTCTGGCCGGTCAAAGCCAGCTGGATGGCTTGTTGAAGAGCGGTGGAGCCATCGGGGTAATACGGGATGGTCGGGAGGAGATAAATATCCTTAAACTGCTCGGCGAAAACGGGAACAGCAACCGGGCCGCCGTGGCTGGAAGCCCGCAGGATATTCAGGTTCCCGTCCACATAGGCGTTTGACCAAACCGGTAGTTGTGCGGAAGCATACTTCATTTGGACATCGAAGCCCATCAGGTATGTAATAAATTTCCATGCCTGGTCGCTATGCAGTGAGGACCCTGCTATCGATAAGCTGCGCGTGCCGTTCACCGAGGCGCTCGGGATCGTCGCGGTCATGCTCTGAAAAACCGGTACGGTAGTGATGCCCACCTTCCCCACGATCTGGGAATTCGCCCTGTCGAACTGGGCCGAGTCATACAAGGAGATCCAGTCCAGCACGAAGGCGGTCTGACCCGCATTGAAGGTGCGCAGGACATCCGATTCCGTGTAGGTCAAAGAGGCGGGGTCGCTCAAGCCATCGTCGATGGTCTGTTTCATCCAGGACAGGACCGCGACGCCCTTGTCATCATTGAAAACGGGACGATCCTGATCGTCCAGGAATTTCCCGCCGTTCCCACTCAGCAAAGCCGTAAAATCGGCAGTGGCATCGTCCGGCTGTTTCCAGGACCAGGTGATCGGGTATGCAACCAAACCCATTTCTTTGATGGCCTGGGCCATCCCGACCAGTTCTTCCCAGGTCTTGGGTGGATCGGTAAAACCGACCTGTGCCAGGAGATTCCGGTTGTAATAAAGGAATTTCATGTCCGGCGACCAGGGCACGCCATAGGATTTTCCACTCCGGGTGACCACTTCCCACGCGGTCGGGAAGATATTCTGCTGCATATCCGGGGTAATCCTCTTCGTGATATCTGCGAGGTAGCCGGCCTTGATCCAGCGATCCACCCAGGTGGGATTCACCATGACCACGTCATAGGCAGGAGGATAGGCAGTCATGCCTTTGGTGAACTGATCCTCAACCTGTGAATCCGAAACGAAATACAGCTCAACCTTGATATCCGGATTGGCGGCCATGAATTGCTGCGTTATCGAGTTCCATTCATCCGCCGTCATTCCCGCCTGATTGGTGGTCAAGACGCGGATCGTGACCGGCCCCGTCGGTGTTTTAGGGCCACAGCTGGCGCTGCCTACCGCCAGGATCAGTACGAGCGTCCAGAGGATCATGCGGGACTTGAAGATGGACATGGTCGTTTCCTTCGTCTCCAGCCAGGATTGGTGCTGAAAAGGGCTCAAGAATACTCCTCGTCCATTTTTGAGAGGAGTCTCGGTTCTGCTCATTCCTCGCCCGAGAGCAATTTGATCCTCTCCCAGGGCTTAAGGCCTTCATCGTCGGCCAGGATGGATTTCAGCTCGTACATTTCGTCCCGCAAAGCGGCCGCTCTTTCGAACTCGAGGTTCTTGGCCGCCTCATTCATCTGCTTCTCAAGCTCAGCAATCACCCGCTGAAGATCGTTCCGACTGGTCACATCTTTGTGCTTTGTCCTCGATTCGCCCTTGGCTTCCGCGGCCGCCCGCGGGGACATCTCATCGGTCAGATCGCGGATGGTCTTATGAATGCTGACCGGGATAATGCCGTGCTCCTGGTTGAATTTGACCTGTTTGGCTCGTCGGCGGTTGGTCTCATCAATCGCCCGCTTCATCGAGTCGGTGATCCGATCGGCATACATGATGACCTTGCCATTGATGTGGCGGGCAGCCCGGCCTGTCGTCTGGATCAAGGCCGTATCCGAGCGTAGAAAACCCTCCTTATCCGCATCGAGAATCGCCACCAATGAAACCTCCGGTAGATCCAACCCCTCCCGCAGCAGGTTGATGCCGACGATCACATCGAATACACCCAGTCTCAAGTCACGCAATATGCCGATGCGCTCCAAGGTCTCCACCTCGGAGTGCAGGTAATGCACTTTGATACCCAGCTCCATCAAATAGTCCGCCAGGTCCTCCGCCATACGCTTGGTTAAGGTGGTCACCAGAACGCGCTCCCCCATCTCGACGCGGGCGCGGATCTCCTTGACCAGGTCATCGATCTGGCCCTGTACCGGACGGACTTCGACCTCGGGGTCGACCAGGCCGGTTGGGCGGATGATCTGCTCAACGACCTGTTTGGCATGCTGCATTTCGTAGGGCCCCGGGGTGGCCGAAGTATAGACCGTATAGCCCATGCAATTCTCAAATTCCTCGAACTTAAGCGGACGATTGTCCAGTGCAGAGGGAAGCCGGAATCCGTATTCAACCAGTGTCTCTTTGCGCGAGCGATCTCCGTTGTACATCCCGCGGATCTGCGGGATAGTCATGTGGGATTCGTCAATCACCAATAAATAGTCACTGGGCAAGAAGTCGATCATGGTCCATGGATGCGAACCCGCAGCGCGGCCATCCAGCTGTCGGGAGTAATTCTCGATGCCGGAACAGTAACCGACCTCCCTCAGCATTTCCAGGTCATAAAGGGTGCGTTGTTCGATCCGCTGGGCCTCGAGCAGCTTTCCGCTTTCCTTAAAGTACTGGATGCGCTCCTCGAGTTCCTTGGCAATGTTCGCGATGGATTCCTTGAGTCTGTCGTCTTGAGCCAGGTAATGCTTGGCCGGGTAGATATCCACCTGGCTCGGCTCTGGGCCGATTTCCCCGGTCAGAGGGGCAAATTCCTGAATGTGCTCGACCTCATCCCCGAAGAATGTGATGCGGTACCCGCGCTTGTCCTCATACGCCGGGATGATCTCCAGGGTATCCCCACGGACCCGGAAAGTTCCTGGGCGCAACTCCAGATCGTTGCGCTGGTACTGCCCATCCACGAGCTGCCGGATGAGTGCGTTCCGGCGGTAGATCTCCCCCACCTGCATGTGGACGGCGCCTTTGCCGTATTCCTCCGGACTGCCCAGGCCATAGATGCATGAGACCGAGGCCACGATAATCACATCCCGACGGGACATCAAGGCCGTCGTGGCAGCCAGGCGCAGGCGTTCGATCTCCTCGTTGATGTCCGTCTCCTTTTCAATGTATAGATCCTGGCGGGGGACGTAGGCCTCCGGCTGATAGTAGTCGTAGTAAGAGACGAAGTATTCCACCGCGTTCTCGGGGAAGAACTCCCGGAATTCGGCGTAGAGCTGCGCAGCCAGGGTCTTATTGTGAGCCATGACTAGGGCCGGTTTCTGGACCTGTTGGATGAGGGAAGCGATCGTATACGTCTTGCCCGTACCGGTCGCGCCGAGGAGCACCTGGTGCTTGTATCCACGCTGAATCCCATCCACCAGCTGGCGGATGGCCTCCGGCTGGTCTCCGGTGGGTTGAAAGGGGGCCTGAAGTTTGAAGTCCATAGATTGGGCAAACCTGGATAGAACAGACGCTTCGTCCACTTACCCTGAAATGCGGAAAAAATCAGGATTGAAGAGAGAAGAAAGGCTGAACCTCGAAATTGTATCATTGAAAACGGGGGAGCAAAACCTTATCTTGCTGCTCCTGGCTGATTAACCGGACTCCAGCCGCCACGCCGATCAGTTGGCTTTGTACAGAATCGCATTGGTGATAAACGATGTCGAGGCACGTTCCTACAACTGGCCGCCAGCGACGAGCACTGCGGGGGCACACTTTCCGGTGATAGCGCGATAATGGGTACGCATGGTCCTGCTAGTGCGCCGTTTCATTCGATGGCCAGCTACCGCGATCAGGAGAGCGTTCTTGTTCGCTCCACTTTTACAGGGAAGTTGAGATGAGAATAATCCTACCTGTCTTAATCAGCTTTGTCTTGCTCGCCTCTTGCGCGCCGTCTGCGGCGGAAGTTCAAACCGCCACGGCCCGAACTCAAACCGCTCTACCTACCCCTACACTTTTCCCATTTTCCGCGCTTCAATTAGACAAACAGATCGTCCAACCCAACGATTTTCCTTCTGGATGTACGAGTGGGCAAATCACCCACACCAGAAACCCCAATCACTTTTATGATCAGTACAGCGTGCCAACACCCGATTATTACATCGGAGAACAGCTCGCCTGCGGAAGTTTCGCCGGAGGCCTCGTGCAGGTTTTTATCTATGAAGACCCCGCTGCTACGTCCGCTGCTTACCAGAGCATATCCGCGTACTTGAATGATTTATTTAAGGGGGGAACTGGAAACGCCGTAAGTTTGGGCGATGAAGCATTCGGCATGAAAAGTGCATTGGGCGAAACGGATCTGGTTGTTCGACACTGCCATGCCGTGATCACCGTTGACCAAATCGGTGATCTGGCCAGTATGAGCGCGTACGCCCAGCGTCTCGATCAAAGACTGAGTCCCGTTTTTTGCAGGTGACCAAGATACGCTTCCCCATCCGGACGGCAGCTTTATCCTGACAATCGGAGCTGATCATGATAACCCTCCCCAACTGGTTCCCCTGGTATTTTCTGATCGTGGGTGTCGTTCTTCTTTTGGTTAACCTTTTCGGACGCCGTAGTCGATTCAAGGCACTATACTTAATATTCGGAATTCTCGGCATTGCGATTGCCATACTTCTTTGGCTCGATCACGCGAATTTTACACTGAGATAATAATCCGGTCCGCCAAGGGCTGGGAGGCTGTCGGAGAAGATAGCCCTGGGTCCGCAGGTGCCTTATCCAATTACGCACGGCGGGTGAGTGAGTTGTCCGACGGGGAGTCTTATGGGCCGGGCCGAGGGGGATAGGTACCGGCCGGGGCGTACCAGTCGCCCGGATCAACGTTCCCAATCGCCTGACCGGGGGCCACGGATACATCCAGCAGGGTGTGATCCATGCAGGTGTTCAGCAAACCGCACAGCACAGCTCGAGAATAACCGGCCGCCTGAGTGGAGGTGGGGTCAAGCCGGTAGGCGATGACATGATACGAACCAGCCGGGATATTCAAGATTTGATATACACTTTGATTTTGAACGGTGTCTGCATAGTAATACCGGCTGGGCTCACCCGCCGCGAACGCGACGACCCTCAGCTCCGGTATGTAGTCGCCTGGATAAGAAAGATAACCTGAGATCGACCCGGGACGAACGGAAAGGCTTGCGAGAGCTTGGGGAGGTGTAACCGGTGGAATGCTCGTCACGGTTGCGAATGGGATCGCCGGCGGGGGCACTATCGCAGACCCCTTCGGATAACAGGATACTCCGGCCAGTAGGATCAAGGGCAGGATGAGCAACCAGTACCTGGATTTCATTGGGCCTCCGGCTGCCGATCAATGAACCGGATTGGCGGGATAAGACCCCGCCCAGTCGGTAATATCGCAATTGACTTTCTGATCGCTGACCACAGTGACCAGCGTGGTACATCCACCCGCGTGGCCGGAGGCATCATACGCCACGACCTGGTAAGACCCCGGGGAAACATATCCGTCCATCGCATACGAGGTATTGCCGGAGGCTGTTTTCCAATACCAATACTTAAGATAAGGTGAGGATTTGTCAAAGGCGACGACGGTCAATGCGGGAATCGAGCCGTAGGGATACCCGCTGATGCTGCCTTCGATCGACCCTGGAACGGGGGTCAAGGTCGTCCCCAGAGACGGGATCGGCGTTGCCGCGGAAATAGACGTCGGCGGCTGCATGGTCGGGGTCAGCGATGCGGCAGAGGTCGATGGGGTTGGTTGCATGGTTGGAAAGGCTGAGGGAATCGGCGAATTGACCGGCGTTTCCAATTCCTGCAGGGTGGCGGCAACCAGACTGGCCACCAGCTCGACACCCGGGGTCGGGCCAGCCTGTGGCAGATTGCATGCTGACAGAATGCCGAGGATGACCAGACCACTAACGATAGCACGCATTTTCATGTCAAATCTCTCCTACGTATCATTGAATTATAGAGCAATTTCCCCGGCTCATGAAGACCGGGTCAATCGATCCCTCGACGGAAAGGATGAGTGGTTTGTCTTGAAAAATTGCAATATCCTAGCAGAATCAAGGCAGCCTCTTGACTTAACCTACTGACGGGCATATACTGCCGGGCGGATAAAAATATGAATACAGATCAATCGCTTGATCCGGATCATCGATGCAATTTACTTGCATCGCCCGCTCTGACGCAGACACTTGGGCTGAAGGCCGCATAAACCGCCGTTGCAACGGCGATTTACGAATGCCCCCGTGTTCCCACCAGCGCGGGGGCTATTTTTTTGAAGGCCTGCCATGAGCTTCTTACCGAAGATCACACTGCCTCTACGGTTGAACGGTGCTGGGCGCACGAATGGCATTCATGTTTCTGGGAAATTGGTGGGGGCTGCCCGGGCGGAAATTCCTGAAGTTTTAAAACAATATAACAGCACACTGCAAGGCCTTCCGCAAAACGAGGCCGAGGCGCGCCTGGAGATATTCGGGCTGAACGAGGTCGCAAAAGAGAAACGCCGATCCTGGCTGCTGCGCCTGTGGGACAATATTAAGAACCCCTTGGTGATCCTGCTCGTCATCCTGGGAATCATCTCCTATCTGACCCAAGACCTGGACGGGGCTTTGATCATTTTCGGGATGGTGCTGCTAGGCATCGTTCTGCGCTACGTCCAGGAAAGCCGGGCCGACCACGCCGCCGAGCAGCTCAAGGCTATGGTCAGCACGACCGCCACGGTCATCCGGGATGGAAAGCGGAAGGAAATCCACCTGAAAGAACTGGTACCAGGTGATATCGTCGCGCTCGCGGCCGGCGACATGATTCCGTCCGACGTCCGGGTGCTGACCGCCAAGGATCTGTTTGTTAACCAGGCAGCCTTGACGGGCGAGTCCCTCCCGGTGGAAAAACTCCCGACCGTTCCAGACGCCTCTGTCCAGAATCCCCTTGAGATGCCGGACATCTGTTTTCTGGGTTCCAACATCGAAAGCGGCACCGGGACAGCCCTGGTGGTTCAGACCGGCAGCCAGACCTATTTCGGATCGCTGGCGAGCAGTATCGTTGGTCAGAGGGTGCTCACCAGCTTTGATAAGGGCGTCAACCAGTTCACATGGCTGATGATCAGTTTCATGATGGTCATGGTACCAATGGTCTTCCTGATCAACGGCTTCAGCAAGGGCAACTGGCTGGAAGCTTTCCTGTTCGCGTTGGCAGTCGCCGTCGGCCTGACCCCGGAAATGCTACCGATGATCGTGACGGTCAACCTATCCAAGGGCGCCATCTCCATGTCGAAGAAGAAGGTCATCGTCAAGCGCCTGAACTCCATCCAGAATTTCGGCGCAATGGACGTGCTCTGTACGGATAAGACCGGGACCATCACCCAGGGAAAAATCGTGCTCGAGAAATACCTGGACGTCCTGGGAAACCCGAGCGACCATGTGCTGAACTATGGATACCTCAACAGTTATTACCAGACCGGCCTGAAAAACCTGACCGACGAAGCCATCTTGAACCACGTCCAACTGAACGAGCAGCTCCAGGTGGATGAACTCTATAGCAAAATAGACGAATTACCCTTTGATTTCCTGCGCAAGCGCATGTCGGTCATTATAAAGGATAACCAGGGCCAGCATATCCTGATCTGCAAGGGCGCGGTCGAGGAGATCATGCTACTCTCAACACATGTTGAGGTCAACGGTGAGATCCTGGAGGTGACACCGGAGCACGACGAACATCGCAAACAAAGGGTGCGCGATCTGAACTCCCAGGGATACCGGGTGCTTGCGGTCGCCTATCGAATCTTTCCCGCGAAGGATGAACCCCCTCATTACACAATCCGGGATGAGACCAACCTGACCCTGTTGGGTTACCTGGCCTTCCTGGACCCGCCCAAGGATACAGCCCCAGAAGCCCTGGACAAACTCCACCAACACAATGTTGCCGTTAAGATTTTGACCGGGGATAATGAGGTCGTGACCGCCAGCATCTGCAAGCAGGTCGGTCTTTCCGTCGAACACATTCTACTCGGCAATGAGATCGAGGAGATGGATGAAGCGCACCTGGCCGAAGCAGCTGAGGCGACGACAGTCTTCGCCAAATTATCGCCTTCTCATAAAGAACGCATCATCCGGGCCCTGCAGAAGGATGGCCATGTGGTGGGCTTCCTGGGCGATGGGATCAACGATGCTCCAGCGCTGAAAGCTGCCGATGTAGGCATCTCGGTCGACTCAGCAGTCGACATCGCCAAGGAATCCTCGGACATCATCCTGTTGGAGACCAGCCTGCTGGTCCTCGAAGCGGGTGTGATGGAAGGGCGGAGTGTGTTCGGGAACATCGTCAAGTATATCAAGATGGCCGCCTCATCCAACTTTGGAAACATGTTCAGCGTTCTGGGTGCCAGCATCTTCCTGCCGTTTCTGCCGATGCTGCCGATCCAGGTGCTGACCAACAATCTGCTTTACGATTTCTCCCAAACCTCTATACCGACCGATCAGGTGGACCAGGATTGGTTGACGAAGCCTCGCAAGTGGACGATCAGTGAAATCCGGCGATTCATCATCTTCATCGGGCCGATTAGCTCGATCTTCGACTACGCCACTTTCTTCATCATGCTTTCCATATTCCATAGTTGGAACAACGCGGCGCTATTTCATACTGGTTGGTTCGTGGAATCGCTCTTCACTCAGACCTTGATCATCCACGTCATCCGCACGAACAAAATCCCCTTTATCGAGAGCCGGGCTAGCAACGCGTTGATCTTCACTTCATTGGCGATCGTGGCGGTCGGGGCATATCTGCCTTTCTCACCGCTGGCGGGTGTGCTTGGATTCGTACCTCTGCCACCGACCTATTGGCTGTTCCTGTTGGGCATGTTGATCGCATACATACTTCTGACCCAGGTCATCAAAGTCTGGTTCGTGCGTCGTTTTGGCGACTGACCATATCGTTAATCTGCTGCGCCTGAAAGCGATGGGAAGGCAAAAACCATGGCATCCCAAAAGCCTCTAGTCCAACCGACCATGAAAATCAAAATAACCCTGGATGGCCCCTATTGCGTCACCGGCGGAGTACCGCTCCATGAAGAGATCCTTGTTCCTGACCAAGACGGGTTATCCGTAGGCTGGCGCAAGGGAAAAATCTACCCGCTTCAGCAGGAGTATGAACTGTGCCGCTGTGGGAATTCCAAAAACGCACCGTACTGCGACGGGACCCACAACTCGGTCAATTTCGATGGCACTGAGACTGCCAATCGAAAGCCCGTCCTCCTTCAGGCTGAACCAGTCACGACCGGCCCTCAAATGGATCTGATCGACGTGCCAGTCTTATGCGCTTTGGCTCGATTCTGCGATCGAGCAGGCGGAGCATGGGACAACACCCGCCATGCCGATGATCCTGAATCGAAAAAGATTGCCCTCCAGGAGGTCGGGGACTGCCCGGCCGGGCGATTGATACTACGGGACAAGAATGGGAACCTGATTGAACCGAAATTTTCACCATCGATCGGGGTAGTCATCGACCCGGTTGAGGCGGTGACCGGTCCGCTGTGGGTGCGCGGCGGCATCCCGGTGGAAGCAGCCGACGGGACAATTTACGAGGTCCGTAACCGGGTCACCCTGTGTCGCTGCGGACGGTCCAACAACAAGCCATTTTGCGACGGAAAACACGTCGAGACCCGGTCCGGATGAATGGCAGCTGTCTGAGTTACTGGTTTGTAGGGGGTCAAGGGTGAATCTTGCCTGCCCCGCCGCTCCAGCCGCATAGGGGCAGGTTATTCCCTTCAAAACCTTTCTACGGACAGCAGGCAAAAAGGCAGAACAGAATTCCAGAAAGGAACGCGACAATGGCTAAGCAAGAATCATTTGAAACCGATTTGATCCCCACTTCCACCGGGAACCTGTCCATCATGTTTCTTGGACACTCAAGTTTGTTGATGGCCTTCAACGGAAAAGATATCTATATTGACCCGTTTGGTCAAGTGGCAGACTATACTAAGCTCCCCAAAGCGGATGTCATAATTGCCACGCACGAGCATCGTGATCACCTCGACCCGCAGGCTCTGGCGGCCATCCGGACATCTGCGACGGTGCTGATTCTGAACCCGGAGGGCGCCAAGCAGGTGAGCAGTGGGATTGCTATGCGCAATGGTGATGTGCAAACGGTGACGGGGCTGCGCGTGGAGGCGGTCCCGGCATACAACCTTGTCCACAAGCGTGAGGACGGGCAACCCTTCCATCCGAAAGGAGTTGGGAATGGATACATTATCAACTTTGGCGAGACACCCGTCTATATCGCTGGAGATACTGAGAACATCCCCGAAATGAAAAATCTGCGAAACATTGCTATAGCCTTCCTGCCTATGAACCTGCCCTACACGATGACGCCGGAGATGGTGGCGGATGCAGCCAAAACCATCCGGCCGCGCATTTTGTATCCGTATCATTATGGGAATACGGATGTTTCGAAATTGGTGGAGTTGTTGAAGGGGGAGAAAGAAATCGACGTCAGAATACGGAAGATGGCATAGCCTCCGGCATGATTTGAATAGATTGACTCAGGGCATACCTATCCGGCGAATGCGCCTCGACCCGGCTTCCATGGAGACTGAGCAACAAGGTGATGTCCACAGACATCACCCATTTCAGCCAGGCAGATAGCTTCATTGGGGGTTTAATCGTGAGAGCGAGTCGCCCTCAACACTAAAGGTCCGCTTAAATGTATTAATGCGGGAAGGACGCGTTCAGCCATTGCACAGGATTGACCGTGACCCCGTTCACCCAGACTTCCCAGTGGAGGTTGGGGCCGAGGGCGCGTCCGGTTCCCCCGACCAAACCGATCAAATCCCCCTGCTGGACCTTCTGGCCAACCGTCACCTTGATCGCGGATTGGTGACAGATTCCGGAGTAAACCCCCCAGCCATGGTAAATATAGGTGGCATTGCCACACACCACCAGTGGTCCTGCAAAGACGACGATCCCCGCTGCCGGCGCCGTGATCGGTTGGCCTACTCCACCGGCGTAGTCGATCCCCGTGTGATAGGTCTCGAGTGTCAGGCTCGTCCCAAGACTAATATAAGATCTGCGAATTCCGAAGGGCGAGGTGATATGAGTATAGGCAGCAAATAATGAAGCTGGCGAGGAGAACATACCCTGCCAGTATTTTTCCGTGGTGGAAGTAGCCGTAAGCGCTCGAACCTGCTCCGCTTGGGGGTCGATCACTTTCGGGTCGATCGTATCCGGAGAAACATTATAGATTGTTGTGTCGTGAAGATAATTCCCGGAGGTAATGGGTACCATTTGCTCGAAGGACTGTACCGAGCCATCCGGCAGAGTCGCTTTAATGTCCAGAGGGTACAACCCTAAATCCGCCTCGGCATCCACCCCCTGTAACGCCACATATGTGTTGACGCCGAATGGATAGAAATGCAAAGGCGTGGTCAGCAGCGATCCAACCAGGCCGACCGCCTGGGATGATACGACCTTTACCTGAACAGTTGTTCCCTGCACGACCGGGAGAGGATCCACGGTCACCGAATTGAAAACAGGAGGCATGCCGTTGGGGTTGTTTGAGTTTCCCGAGGGCAGAAACAGGCTGTCGCCGGGGAGGGCGTCCCAGGTTCCGGAGAGATGGTTGATCTGCACCACGGTCCAGGGGTCTGTATTTTGGGTCACCGCCAGTTCGAGCAAAGTCTCGCCTTTGGCTAGGGCTGCGCGTGCGGTGTAGGAGGGCTGGTTATTCTGCTGCAGGAGGGTCAGGCTGTAACCGGCGTACAGTTCGGCTGGGCTGACGATATGGTTAAGCTGACGGAGGAGCGACTCATCCACGCTGTACTGACGGGCAAGACTGTGCAGGGTCTGCCCGTATGGAACGGTCACCGCGGTCAACGTACCGCTCAACCCCTCCAATCCAGGAATAACGAGGTGCTGGCCGGCGAAAATGTTCGTGCTGGCCAGGTTGTTGACAGTTTCGAGGTCGGAAACGCTGACATTGAAGCGCAGAGCGATGCCCCACAGAGTATCCCCCTGCTGGACGATGTAGATGGGGCCCGCCGGAGGAGTGTCTGCCTGGGCAATCTGCGGGGTGATTGCCGCCCCAAAAATAACCAGGAAGGCCATCCATATTGAAATTGATTTTTTGATCATACGTTTGTCGATCGAGGATCCGAACGGTTACCGGAGGACCTGATCGCGAATCAGGAATTGGCATTGAGCACCCTCCGGCTTACCGAGGAAATTATAATCCCATTCAGATAACCTAAATCCTGTTTGATCGAGACCGCGCTTTCGGTCTGTCCAACATTCTCTTGGAACGAATGGCGGACATTGCATAATGTACAATGTCCGCCCTGGTTCGTTTCCTTGAGATCGAGAGTTCACTCAGGCGAGTCCATTAATCGCCGGACATGCGCAACTTCAAGGCTGCAGCGCCTGCCTCGACCTGTGGATGCGGATATCGACGGCCGCACGCTAGAGGGGCAGCCAGGTGCCCAAACCCTTTTGTTGAGCTCTTCGATAGATTTCCGGGGCTATGGCCATATCATCCATTGCCAGGCCCAGGTTGATGGCGAGGGTCCGCTCCCGATCGGAACCGCGCCCCGGTTTTAACCCGGCAACGAGTTCGCCGAGGTCGGCATACGGATCAGGGGTCTCCTGAAAATAACCGATTGTCCGGTAATACTGGAATTGGGCATGGTCGTCCGTGCTGATCCGGTCCATCTGGGCCATGGCTCCACCGCGCCAGTATGAGTCGAAATCCACAGCCGAGCCGAACCCTCCAGGTTTCAGCCAGTCCTTGTCGATGGTGGCAGACGGGTGGTGCAGGATCGGTCCCGCGGTCACGACCAGATCGCTCTCCTGGACAGCTTGCTTTGGATTCTTGGCAGGAACGATTTCGAACTTGAACTTAGCCTTCATCTCCTGGATGAATTTGGCTTGCGCTTCCGGCAGGATGTCATAGGCATAGGCGCGCTGGATCGGGAACAGGCAGGCCAGCGCCTCGAGGTTGGTCCGTCCCTGGACGCCGCAGGCCAGAATCGCAACCACCGAGCTATTCGGGCGCGCCAGGTATTTGGCGGCCAGGCCAGTTGCAGCACCGGTCCGGTAGGCAGTAATCCAGGTGCAGTCCATCAAGGCGTACGGGATTCCAGTCTCGGGTTCATTGAGAATCAGCAGGCCGGTGATGTACGGCAGACCGCGCTTAAAATTTTCCGGGTAGCCGCTGACCCATTTGATCCCGGCGGACCGCAGGGAAGGAATGTAGGCAGGCATGGCGTGGATAAAGGCGTCCGGCATGGTGTGGATCCCCGGTTTGGGAGGCATTTCGACCTTCCCATGGCCCTTCTCCCGGAAGGCTTCTTCAAGGAGTTTCAGGATCGTGTTCATATCCAGGGCGACCGCTTCGACATCTGCACGGGACAGGTACAGCAGTTTTTGTTCAGGCATTTCCAATCCTTTCTGTTGAGGTTTCCGGCATCTATGAGATCATGGGCCACCTACGGCGGTGGACAGGGTTGACAATAATTCTAACATCTTTTCCCGCCAGTCCGGATCCTTGCCAAAGGTGCACCGATAAACGTTCTTGCCACCGCGCACGCTGGGACCGAGGTCCGGCAAACGCCTCGGTTCGGCCCCTTCCGGCGGCGGAGGATATCGAAGGACGACCTGACCGCTTTCCATGCTGACCGAGATCAACCCGGCTATTTCTGCTCGTATTCTGACCCGCATCTGGAAGAACAGGTTCTCGACCATCTCCGGCAGCGGTCCGAAGCGGTCTGCAAATTCAGCTGTCAGGGCGTCCAGCGCGGCTTCATCCGTCAGGTCCGCCAGGCGCCGGTAGAGGCGCAGGCGCAGGTTCTGATCAGCAATGTAAGCCACGGGGATCCCCGACGCCAGGGGGAGTTCCACATTGATTGGCAGACCGGCCGCTTGCATGAATGCCGATGGCTGCGATGCCTCTGGAAGTTTGTTTGCCCGGCGCAGGCTTCGTACCGCCGCGGCCAGCAACCGGGTGTACAGATGAAAACCAACCGCGGCGATGTGTCCGGTCTGTCGTGTGCCCAACAACTCACCTGCTCCGCGCATTTCCAGATCGCGCATGGCGATGGAAATTCCGGCACCCAGTTGTGTGTTCTCGGCGATCACCTCCAAACGCGCCTGGCCCTCCGGGGTGGGGGGTAGTTTCCGGTGCCGGAAGAAATAGGCGTAGGCACGCATAGCTCCGCGCCCGACCCGCCCGCGCAACTGATACAACTGCGCCAGCCCAAAGGTGTCACCGCGATCGACGATCAGAGTATTAGCGTTAGGGATATCCAGGCCGGATTCGATGATGGAGGTCGAAAGCAGCACATCCACCTCCGCGGCGGTGAAACGATGCATCACCGACGCCAGTTCGTTCTCAGGCATCTGTCCATGGGCAATGGAGATGCGCGCTTCCGGGACAAGCTTTTCCAGATGCATTTTCATGGCATGGATAGTCTGCACCCGGTTGTGGACGAAGAAGACCTGACCTCCGCGCTCGAGCTCGCGCAAGATGGCCTGACGGACGAGCTTCGGAGAATATGGGCCGATGTGCGTGACGATCGGCAGACGCTCTTCCGGCGGGGTGTTCAGGTTGGAAATATCGCGAACTCCAGTCAAGGCCATGTAGAGCGTACGCGGGATGGGAGTGGCGGTCAGGGTCAGCACATCCACTTCCGTGCGTAGTTTTTTGAGATGCTCTTTATGGGTGACTCCAAAGCGTTGTTCCTCGTCGATAACAACCAGCCCAAGATCCTTGAACTGGACATCCGGCTGGATCAAGCGGTGCGTGCCAATCACGATGTCGACCGCCCCTTCGGCAAGGGCATACAGGATTTGATCCTGTTCATGCGGCGTCCGGAAACGCGAAAGCATCTCGACTGTCACTGGGAAAGCCGCTAAGCGCTGTTTGAAAGTGTCATAGTGCTGTTGGGCCAGGACAGTGGTCGGGACCAGTACAGCGACCTGTTTCCCATCCATGACTGCCTTGAAGGCGACCCGCAGGGCCACCTCAGTTTTCCCATACCCGACATCGCCACAAAGCAAGCGGTCCATCGGGCGGGGAATTTCCATATCCTTTTTGATCTCGGAGAGCGCCTGAACCTGATCACGGGTTTCGACATAGGGGAAGGACGACTCCAGTTCGCCTTGCCAGGCGCTGTCCGGGCTGAAGGCGAATCCGCGGGCGATCTGTCGTCGAGCGTGCAGGTCAAGCAGTTCAGCGGCCACGTCCTTCACGGCTTCCCCTACTCGTCGCTTGGTTTCCGGCCATTCTGGGCTCCCCAGGTGTCCAAGACTCGGTGGGGCGGCATCCGGACCGATGTAGCGCGTCAAACGATCAGCCTGATGGATGGGAACGTACACCTGGTCGCCGTTCTGATATTCAATGCATAGGAACTCACGTTCCAGCCCATCGAGGGTGCGTTGAACCAGGCCCGCGTATCGGCCGATGCCGTAATCCACGTGGACAACCCAATCTCCAGGGAATAAATCTGCGTACGCTGCCTCTGGGGTCTCCGCGCCTGGTTGGGGGCGCTGCCGCGGCTGGGGTCGTTCCCATCCGAAGACCTCGGCATCCGTGATCAGGAGCGAATTCCCCAGGCTCCATCCCTCGGAGAGGCTGCCTTCGACAAATTCAGGAGGTGCCGCGGCGGCAGGGAGAGGCTGTTCCGCCCACAGCTCTTCGAGGCGTGAAGCTTGACGCGAAACCACAACAATCGAATGGCTGGCAGCGATCATCTTTTCCAGGTACTCGATGAACGGTTTGAGACGTCCCGCGAAGTGCTCGATGTGACCGAACTGTGCAGCAAGGCTCTCCGTATCGGTCTGACCTTCGACATCCAGCTGAGCGGTTGAGTGGCCCACTTCCAGGCACGAAAGGCTCTGCAGACGATCCGAGAGCTCCGACCAGGTAAGGTAAGGTACCGGGAAATCGGCCGGCAAGGTCCCCTCCGCAATGCTCTCGGCCCGGAATTTAACCGCCTGCTCTTCATGTTCATTAACCGTGCTTTCCAGCAGCCCCCAGTCATCCACCACGACCAGGGCGCCGCGGGGCAGGTAATCCAGCAAAGTGCCGGCGTTGGGATGGAGGCGCGGGATGTGGAACTCGCTGAATCCACCCGGCGTTGTAACCAGAAACTCACGAGCCGGGGTCAGGAGCACGGCCTGCAGTTCAGTAACCGTCCGCTGCGAGGTCGGGTCGAAGCTGTGGATTGTGTCAACCTCGTCCCCAAAAAAATCCAGCCGTGTTGGAAATGGTTCGGACGGCGGCCAGATATCCAGAATCCCCCCGCGGTGCGAGAACTGTCCGGGTTCCAGTACGGTGTCCACACCCTGATAGCCGTTCTTCACCCACTCTACCAGCAACGCCTCGATTGAAATGCTCTGTCCGACCTTTACCTGCTTTGAGGCGGATAGGAAATCGCGCCTCGGCAGAGTGCGCGTCATGAGCCCCCGCGCCGAGGTGACAACCAGAGGCGGTGTGGCCGGTTTTTTCACAAACGGCAGATGGTAGGCAGCCAGAGCAGTCAACGCCTGCAGACGCTCGCCCCGGATGGTGCTGCCCCAGCTGGCATCTTCGTAGAACAGCGGGTTGGGCTCGGAATAAATATAACGGCGAACACCCTTGGTCCAGAAAGCCAGCTCGTCGTACAGAGCGAGGGCGTGGTCGCCTCGATCGGTCAACAGTACAACCGGCTTGCCCAGATCGGCATGGAGATCCGCCAAGACCGGTAATCGGGCGGCACGCGGCAACGCCAGGCCCGGCAGGGTTTTCCCGGACTGGATGGCTAGGAGCAGGGCCTGATAGGCAGGGGTAGAGCGGATCTGCTTGAGAAGGAAATCCATTTTGCGTTTAGCACGCCCAAGTCAAACCCGGCTGATTGACCAGGGCTCCCCCTGGATTACTAGACGCTTCCATTAAATTGATTCATCGCGGTGTCCAGCCCTTCCCGAACAAACAGCATGGCGGCCTCGGCCGCACGATTCAGGGTCTCAGAGATGACTGGCCTCTCCTCATCCGTAAAATCTTGTAGGACATAATCGGCAGCGTCCATCTGGCCCGGGGGATGGCCGATGCCCAGGCGCAGCCGTGGGAATACATCCGTCCCGAGCCGCTCAATGATCGAAGCCATCCCCTTCTGGCCTGCCGAACCCCCATCCGGGCGGATCCGGATCGTTCCGGGAAGCAGGTCAAGGTCATCGTGAGCAACCAGCAGGTTTGAAAGCGGCAGCTTATAGAAACGCACCAGCCCTTGCACTGCCTGGCCTGAGAGATTCATGAAAGTCTGCGGTTTGGCCAGGATCAGTTTGAGATCCTGATAGGTGGCGGAGGCCACCAGGGCTTTGGACTGCAGGCGGGTGAAGCGCGTGTCGAGTTTCACCGCCAGGCGGTCGAGCAGCATGAAGCCGATATTATGCCGATTCTCACGATATTCCCGGCCTGGGTTGCCAAGGCCGATCAACAAATAGGTCTCTGTCATCATGACTTCCGCCGCATCCAAAGATACACGCCGAGCAGGAGGAACAGCAGGATGGCTGCCAGGCCTCCGTAACCGATGCCTGTGGAAACATCTTTTGAAGAGAGCACGGCCGGGTTGGGTGGAAGCAGACTCGGAGTCAGATAAGGGGTTGCGGTGGCCGTACGGGTCGGGAGGGGCGTTGCAGCTGGGATAAAAGCGGTGGGTGTCGGAGTCTCAACCGGTGTATAGTTCCGCACCCGCAGGCCGGAAATGACCTCATCCAGCGTTTTTCCATCTGAGCTCAGGACTCGCAGGCGCAGGTCATACACCCCATCGCTGATGCTGGTCGTATCCCATACCGCCAGAGTTCCATCCTGAACCGACTGGCTTGCCGTCGCGATCCTGAACCAGGTGCCGGTCGGATCTCCGCTGTACGAGAAGGCGATCTCCGCAGAGGCGAAGCCATCTACCTGGCTGGTGCCTGTAATCGTGATCACGCCCTGCAGGGCATCCCCGGGATGCGGTGCGGTGATGATCGGTGTAGCCTGCTGGGCAGAGACCTGCAACGGATGGACCCCTGCAAGGATCAAGACGATCCAGACGAGAGAAAAGATTCGAGAGGCAGTGCGCATGGTTTAAATAGGCAAAGGGACATCCTACTTACTTCACGGCCGTCAGGTCCCCTTCCATGGAAGGTTCGCAATTGTTGAGTTTAACATGAGTACCCTAATGGGTCAACAGCCGAGACACAGCCGAGACCGGAGTTCCCTCCCGAAGAGGCTCAGGCAGGACCCTGATGACCCATGGGTTGGACCGCAGCCCACACCATTTTGATGTAGAATCGTCGAAACGGCAACACACAGCTTCCTCAAAGATGCATCGGGATTACCAAAGTACGGATTGATCTGGAACGCAGACCAAGTATGTCTCGGCAGCCACCTCCCTGGATCCGGAAAGGAGCAGACCAGCTCCATAAGCTCGGTTTGCTGGCCGTCAATCCGGTCGATCAAAATTTATCCCCTTCCTGCCTGATCCGGATGGTCAGTGCTTTAAACTTCCTGGTGGTTATCGTCTTTTTGGCGCTGTGGATCACGACTTTTATCCTCTTCCAAGAATCAAGCCTCCAGAGAGAGCTCTCCAATAATCTGTTTTCAAATCTGACCTGCCTTACTTTCTTCGGTGGACTGGCGGCTGCAATCATCCTCGGAGCTTTGCTCGGAAACTTCCTACGCAGGTTTCTCTGGAATCTTCTGATCAAATCTAGGAATCATTGATCCAGGCACTTTCAAACAGTATGCAAATTTCCCCACTTTCCCTTATAATGGTGGGGTGATCATGACGCACTTCTCAGCGGAGATTCCAGGATGAGTCAAAGCCGTAGCGAACAGATGGTCAACCGCTTGCGGGCAATGCAGGCCGCGGCACCCGACATCGAGGCCTCCGCCGTGGTCTCCGTGGATGGTCTGATCATGGCCTCCGCCCTTCCAGCCGACGTCGAGGAGGACCGGGTTTCCGCCATGTCAGCCGCCATGCTCAGCCTGGGAGAACGCATTGCGGGTGAGCTGGGGCGCGGCGGGCTGGAGCAGGTCTATATTCGCGGCGATGGAGGCTTTATCATCCTGACCTCGGTGGGAGAAGAAGCCGTCCTGACCGCCTTGGCCAGGCAGGAAGCCAAACTCGGATTGATCTTCCTGGAAATGCGGCGTGCCGCAGAAGAGATTGTGAAACTGGTCGGATGAAAACACTGCTCCCTGACCAGTACAACCGATCGGACACCCAAGTGGGGAGGGCGCCAAAAAATGGCCCTCCCCACTTCCTTTGTTATCAGGGGAAATCCCATTTCAAAACGAGGTCCTGATGGCGACAAAATATCTGTTCTTCACCGGAGGGGTCGTCAGTTCAGTCGGGAAAGGAGTGACCGCGGCTGCCACCGGGCTGCTCCTTAAAGCGCGTGGGTTTCGCGTTACCGTCCAGAAACTGGATCCATACATCAATGTGGATCCGGGAACGATGTCCCCCTACCAGCACGGAGAGGTCTATGTCCTTGACGACGGCGCCGAGACCGATTTGGACCTGGGGCACTACGAGCGTTTCATTGACATCCGCTTGCGCCAGTCGAGCAACTTCACCAGCGGACAGGTGTATGCGGAAATCATTCAGAAAGAGCGCCACGGCGATTTTCTCGGTGGAACGATCCAGGTCATCCCGCACATCACCAACGAGATCAAGCGCCGCGTTGCACTGGTGGCGAAGGAGGCCGATGCCGAGATTGTCCTGGTCGAGGTCGGCGGTACGGTCGGCGACATTGAATCGCAGCCCTTTCTGGAAGCTTTACGCCAAATGCGCAATGAGGTGGGACGGGACAACACCTTCTTCGTCCACGTGACCTGGCTGCCGTATATCGGCGCGACCGGCGAGCTCAAAACCAAACCCACCCAGCACTCCGTGGCCGAACTGCGCTCGATCGGCATCTCGCCGAATATGATCATCGCCAGATCCGATTATCCCATCGACGACAGCCTACGCGATAAAATCGCCCTGTTCTGTGATGTGGAGAAGCGTGCGGTGATCCCGATGGTCACGGCATCGGTCCTTTATGAGGTGCCTCTGATCCTCGAACAGGCCGGGATGGCAGAATACATTATGGAAAAACTGAATCTGCAGGCCACTCAAAAACCGGATTGGGCGCCCTGGCAGCGTCTGGTCGAAGAGGTCCAGAGGCCAAAACAATCCGTGAAGATTGCCGTCGTGGGGAAATACGTTGAATTACACGACGCGTACATGTCGGTGCGGGAGGCGATCAAACATGCCGCCCTTTCAGCGGGGGTGGAGGCGGAGATCGTCTGGATCCATTCTACCGAACTTGAGAAAGGCAAGTGCTGGGATAGCCTTCGCTCGGCCGACGGCATCATCGTTCCGGGCGGGTTCGGGTCACGCGGCATCGAAGGCAAGGTGCAGGCAGCCCATTATGCCCGGGAGAACAAAGTCCCCTACCTGGGGCTCTGCCTTGGTATGCAGCTCATGTGCGTGGAGTTTGCCCGGAGCGTGCTGGGGTATGAGGACGCCAATTCGACGGAATTTGATCGTGGTACCGCACACCCGGTCATTGACCTGATGACCGATCAGCGCTCTATCACGGATATGGGTGGGACCATGCGCCTCGGACTCTATCCCTGTGTGCTGCAGCCGGGTACCAAGGCAGCGGCTGCCTATCGCGATAAACAGGTTGAAGAGCGCCACCGCCACCGCTTCGAATTCAACAACCTCTTTCGGGAGGAGTTTGAAAAAGCCGGCATGGCACTCTCAGGCCTCTCCCCCGATGGCCGCTTGGTTGAAATTGCCGAGGTCAAGGATCATCCTTATATGATCGGCAGCCAGTTCCATCCGGAATTCCTTTCACGGCCCATGCGGCCTCATCCGCTCTTTGCTGGACTGCTCAGGGCGGCTGCCGAACGAGCCGGCGTAAAAACCAAAAAATAACCGAAAGGAACGGCGGGCCCCGCCCCGGGATTAAAAACCAGCTGGCAACTGCCCATAGACCCCCCTCAAGGAGGGCGGCAGGCTGCACGCCAGCAGGAACATAAGCCGATCGGTCAACGCCAGGGGCAGCTCACCTGCTTGGGGCTGGATTGGCTCGCAGATCGTAATCCTGACCTGGGTCCGCTGTGGGAATTGTTTGAACAATCGCTGACTGCCGTCGATCGCCACTGGTGTGATTGGGCAGCCGCTGGTAAGAGCCAGCCGGGCTGCACCCGTCTTGGCCACTTTTAACCCGCCGCCATAGCTGCGGGTTCCCTCCGGGAAGATCCCCACCACCTGGCCGGCTCCCAAGATGCGCCGCGCATGAAGCAGGGCCCATTCATCGCGTGCGCCGCGATAGACCGGGAACGCACACAAAGCCCTTAGGAAGGCATGCGCCAGGCGATTTTGGAATAGTTCCGCCTTGCCCATATAAAACAGGGGTCGCGGCAGTGCCATCTGCAGAGGAAAAATATCGAAGTTGGTCAGGTGGTTGGCAGCCACAATGAGACCGCCCGAGCGGGGAAAGTATTCCAGCCCGCTTATTTCAAGGTCGATCACAGAACGGAACATGAATCCGGCCAAAGCCATCACGACTTGATGGAGATGGGTTTCCTGAAGTGGGTAACGCAGGGCATCGCGCGGGTCTTTGGCCGGGACTTCGAGGGCGGACAAATCGACCTCCAAACATTTATGACTAAAAGAGGATTATACTTTACCGGACAGGAAACACCGGGTGACATCTGTTAATCTATAACACTGGAGAAGGAAATGGACACGACCATCAAGCTCATAACTGGACAAGAAATCCTCGACTCGCGCGGCAACCCAACGGTGGAGGTCGAGGTCTTCCTGGCGGACGGCGCCTGGGGCAGGGCTGCGGTGCCGTCAGGCGCCTCCACCGGCGTGCATGAAGCGCTCGAGCTACGCGACGGCGACAAAAAGCGCTACAACGGCAAGGGGGTGTTGAAGGCCGTCGCCAATGTCAACGTGGTGATCGCCAAGTCCCTCGTCGACCACGACGCGCTCGAACAGAAAGCCATCGATGCAGAAATGCTCGCTCTGGATGGCACCCCCAACAAATCCAAGCTGGGGGCGAACGCCATCCTGGGGGTCAGCCTGGCGGTGGCTAAAGCCGCGGCCAATTCACTGGAAATGCCGCTCTATCGCTATCTGGGAGGGGTCTACGCCCACCTCCTACCAGTCCCGATGTTGAACATCCTAAACGGCGGAACCCACACCGGCTGGCAGTCCACCGATGTACAGGAGTTCATGGTCATGCCTTTGGGCGCAGCGACCTTTGCCGAAGGGCTACGCTGGGGATCTGAAATTTACCAGGCGCTCAAGTCTGTGCTCAAGGCCAAAGGCTACACCACCCTGGTCGGTGATGAAGGCGGATATGCCCCGGCTCTCAAAGCCAACAGCGAGGCGGTCGAGGTGATCCTCGAAGCTATCGGAAAAGCGGGGTTCAAAGCCGGCCGTGGTGCCGACGTGGCGATCGCCCTCGATCCGGCCGCCTCGGAATTCTACGAAGAAGAGACCAAAACCTACAATATGCGTAAGGAGGGCAAGAAGCTGAGCGGTCCGAAATTGGTCGAGTTCTGGAAATCGTGGATCAAGCAGTATCCGATCGTTTCGATCGAAGACGGCTTGGCGCAGGACGATTGGGAGTCCTGGCAGCTCATGACCAAGGAATTAGGCGACCAGATCCAGATCGTAGGCGACGACCTGCTCGTCACCAATCCCGAGCGTGTCCGGCGGGCGATCCAGGATAAAGCTGCCAATGCCCTGCTGGTAAAACTAAACCAGATCGGATCCTTAACCGAAACCATCGAAGCCGTCGAGATCTGCCACCGCTCCGGCTGGCGGGCGGTCACCTCCCACCGTTCCGGCGAGACCGAGGACACCACCATCGCAGATCTGGCCGTTGCACTGAACATGGGACAGATCAAGACCGGAGCTCCCGCGCGTTCGGATCGCGTGGCCAAATATAACCAGCTGCTGCGTATCGAGGTCGAACTGGGGGACACTGCAAAATATGCAGGCTGGGACGCCTTGAAGCGTTAAAAGTCTTTTCATCTCCTATTGACACGACCGCACCTCCGAAGAGAGGCGCGGTCTATTTAACCGGATTAATTAGTTAAACCACTTGTCAAAGTTTAAAGTCGTGCTATGATTATATTTACACAATTGTAAGGAACAACCGAAGTTTCGCCTTGTTATTGGCCATATGGCTAATCATATCTGGTCGATTTCCGTTCGAAATGTAAAGAACATTAACAAACATTTGGTTCTGGATATGATTCGATTCACCCCGGGTGGAATTTCCCGGGTTGAGATCGCCCGCCGCATGGGGTTGACCCGGGCAGCCGTTTCTTCCATCGTCAAAGACCTGCTGGCGACCGAGGTCATCCGGGAAGCTGAGAGGATCAACGTCCGCAGCGGCCGTCCGCCGATCGTGCTTGAGATCAATCCCAAGGGAGGTTATGTGGTCGGGGTCGATTTTGGGGCGACCCATCTCAGCGTGATCCTTGCGGATTTATCCAGCCGCATCCTTGAGGAGACCGAAATCCCCTTTAACATCCAGCAGGGCCCGAAAACCGGTCTGGAGCAGTCGGACCGCCTCGTTCGCGAGATGCTCGCAAAAACCGGCCTCGGATTGAAGGACGTTCTGGCGTTTGGGGTGGGGGTGCCGGGACCGATCGTCAGCGAGGCTGGCATGGTGTTGGCGCCGCCGATCATGCCCGGTTGGGATCGCTTCCCGATCCGGGATACGCTCGAAAATTGGTGGGGCTCCCCCGTATCGCTCAACAATGACGCCGAACTGGGTGTCCTGGGCGAGTGGGCTGCGGGTGCCGGACGAGGTGAACGTAACCTGGCTTATATCAAAGTCGGCACGGGGATCGGCTGCGGACTGTTGCTGGACGGGCAGATTTACCGCGGCGTCACCGGATCGGCCGGGGAAATCGGACACCTTACGATCGACGAAAATGGGCCGCTTTGCAATTGTGGAAACCAGGGTTGCCTTGAAGCCCTTGCCAGCGGGTGGGCGATCACCCGCCAGGCCCGCGAAGCGGTGCAAAAGGGCCAACGCACGGAACTGGCAAGCATCCGACCCGTGGAAGGGATTACGGTTCGCGAGGTCGCAGCCGCTGCCCGGAAAGGCGACCTGCTGAGTCAGCAAATACTGGGACAGGCCGGCATTCATATCGGGATCGCCCTGGCTGGCCTGGTCAACCTGTTCAATCCGGGTATGGTGATCATCGGCGGCGGCATGGCACAGGCCGGCGATATCCTGCTCGAACCGATCCGCCAGACGGTCCAACGGCGCAGCCTTCCCGCCGCCACACGCGTGGTGCGCATCACGACCGCCATGCTCGGCCGTCGCTCCTCAAGCTTGGGCGCTGTCATCCAGGCCTTAACCATCACACTCCACCAAGTTGCTGACCGAAAGGAGGTGAAGCCATCTGGACGGCTCGAAAAAGGGCCCCAAGACAATATGATTTAATACAATCCCTGTAAGGAAGCCTTGCACCGTGCAAGGGTTTCCATCATTTCATCCATTTGACTCAAGGAGAGAGGGTATTTATGAAACGCACACTGTTCGTCCTAGCCAGCCTCCTGATGGTGGCCACCATGGCGCTGACCGCCTGCGGTACCGCCCCGACGGCCGCCCCGACGACGGCCGCCCCGGCGGCCGCTCCGGCAAACCTGACCATCTGGGATGGCTATCATGCAGGTGGCACGGAGGAGACCACGATCACCACCCTGGTGAATCAGTACCAAGCAAGCCACCCGAACGTCAAGATCACTCTACTGGAAGTGCCTTTTGACCAGCTTTACACAAAGTACGAAACCGACACTGCGGCAGGGGGCGGCCCCGATATGTTTACGGCACCCAACGACAACCTGGGCAGCGAGGTCCGCGCCAACTTGATCGCCCCCATCGACAGCTACTTGACGGGCAAGCTCACCAATTACACCCAGGCTGGAATCAACGGCGTGACCGTTAACGGCAAGATCTATGCAGTGCCTGGGATTGCCAAAGCAGTCGGACTGTATTACAACACGTCCACGATCCCCACGCCACCTAAGACCACCGATGACCTCATGAACCTGGTCAAATCCGGCAAGAAACTCGGCTTTGTCAATAACGGCGCGTACTACATCTGGGGGTTTTTCTCCGGGTTTGGCGGGACACTGCTCGACAGCAACGGGAAGTGCATCGCCGATCAGAACACCGGTTTTGCAGATGCTCTCCAGTATCTTGCGGACCTCCAGACTGCTGGCGCTACAATTGACAGCGACGAGGGCAAGCTGGACACGGCTTTCGACCAGGGTAATCTGGACATGATCTTCGAAGGCCCCTGGGAATTAGGCGACTTTGAAAAGGCCCTCGGCACCAAACTGGGCGTTGTAGCAGAACCCACCGGTCCCAAAGGCGCCTTCATGCCCATGATGGGCATTGATGGCTGGTACATCAACCCTAACAGCGCAAACAAGACAGCTGCCATCGACCTGGCCCTCTACATCTTCGGTCAGACCGGCCTGACCGCCTACGAGAACACCGCTGGCGATCCAGCTGCCCGCACCGACGTCACCTCTACAGATCCTCTGGTCAAGTCGTTTGCGGATATCGCTGCCGCTGGCTATCCTCGCCCGCAATCGGCCGAGTTTGGCAACTATTGGGGTCCGTTCGGAGACGCCCTCACGGCCGTAGTATCAGGCAAGGCCACTGCAACCGCGGCCGTCGCGACCGCCTGCGCAACGATGAACACTGCAAATAAGAAATAGTGCTCATTCGTTAATGGGACGGTGGCTGCCGCGGGTGCGTGAATTACCCCGGGTAAGCGATGTCAACCCCACCGGATCCATTTCTCGACGCTCAACCGGGGGAGCGCTATAACCTCTAGCGCTCCCCCGAAGAACGCCCACGACCATTTGAACTGGCGCATCCACGTCGACCTCAGTAGGAGGTGAGTATGACCACCCTAACCAAGAGCCTCTCCTCTCCAAAACCGGCGAAAAGAAAAAGGTCTTTTTGGAGAAACATCCGTCCTTATTACTATCTCCTCCCCGCCTTCATTATTATGGGGATCATCACCTATTACCCGATGCTTTATCAGATCTGGATGTCGTTCACGAATTATGGTTTGCCGAATCTGCGGGTGGGTTCCCCCTGGCCAGCATTTGTCGGACTAAGCAACTACATCAACATCCTGACGAACCAGCTGGGCCTGTCGTACTTCAACTTCTGGCACATACTCGCCTTCGATCTCTTCTGGACGTTCTCCAATGTGATCATCCACGTCTCGCTGGGGATCTTGATCGCCGTCATCTTGAACCGACAGGGTGTTTGGTTCAAGGGAATCTATCGCGCCCTCTTTATCCTGCCCATCATCCTCCCCCAGATCATCATCGCCAATATATTCAAGAACATGTTTGACCCGGATTACGGCGCCATAAACCAAGGGATGGCGATCCTGGGCAAGCTCGTGGGGTTGAGCCCGAACCTGTTCCACATCCATTGGATCGACCAGGTGGCGTACCCGATCAGTTGGCTCCCGTTGCCGCTGTCCTATTTCGCTCTGCTCATCACAAACATATGGCTGGGATGGCCCTTCATGACCATCGTCGCCAGTGGCGCCCTGCAAAGCATCCCCAAGGACCTGTACGAAGCCTCGACCATGGACGGCGCCACCGGAAGCCAGCAGTTCTGGCGAATCACGCTCCCCCTGCTGCGCCCGGCGATGGTGCCTGCCGCAGTGTACGGGATCGTCCAAACCTTCAACCTGTTCAGCTTGATTTACTTCCTGTCAGGCGGTGGCCCGTTGAACGAAACGGCAATCCTGGTGACTGCAGCTTACAACCTGATCAACCAACAGCACGTCTATGGGGTCGCGGCCGCCTTCTGTGTGTACATATTCATCATACTGCTCGCTCTTACCCTCTTGACCAATACGCTCACCCGAGCAACGGAGAGCTACGATGTCTAAACTAACCGGAGTCCCCTTTTCTACCCGTATCAAGTGGGTCTTGCAGAGCCGGACCTCTTCAGGCGAGCGCGGTATGACCCTGGGGTCGCAGCTGCTCAGCCAGTTGTTCCTGTTGCTCGTCGCAGCCACGGTGCTCTATCCAATCCTGTGGATCATCAGCATGTCGTTCGACCCCCGTGACATTTCCCGTCCCACCACGCTGCGCTTGAACCCGTTTGCAGGCGGGGCCTCCGTGAAGGCCTATCAAGACGTAATCGCCCAGCCCACCCCCAATCCGGTCGACCTCGAACAGCTGATCTTCAACAGCCTCCGCTTGGCGGGGGGCGTCGGGCTGGCCTCCGTCATCGTGGGAGTATTTGCCTCCTACGCCTTCTCTCGCCTGCGCTTCATGGGCCGGCAGGTGCTGATGATCGCCGTCCTGGCTGTGCTGATGCTGCCGGCCATTGCCACCCTGCCAGCGCTTTTCGTTCTTCTGAATAAGGTCCAGATCAATATCAACGGGACGGTATTCAACCTGCGCAATTCACTTCTGGGGGTGGGATTGGCCATCCTGTCCGGTTCGCTGCCTTTCGCGATCTGGAACATGAAAGGCTACCTGGACACTATTCCAAGGGATCTCGAGGAGGCCGCCTGGATCGACGGCTGTACTCAACTTTCCGCTTTTTTGCGTGTCACCCTGCCGCTCTCCACGCCCGTCCTGGCGGTGACATTCTTCCTGGGGTTCATGAGCACCTGGACAGAATTCGCCACCTCCTGGTTGTTCCTGACCAATCCGAAGACCTTTACGCTCATCATGGCCCTGTATAACATGGTCGGTCAATATTCGGACAGCACACCCTGGTCGCATTTTGCGGCCTTGTCAATTCTGATCGCCCTGCCGGTCTCGATCATCTACCTTTTCATCCAGCGCTGGTTTGTCGGAGGTCTGGCTATCGGAGGCGTCAAAGGATAGTCAATGAGGCGGACACCCGGGCCGCCTTTTTAAAACCAGAGCAACCTCATGAAAATCCCACTAAGGTTATTCCTGATTGCCGGGATTCTCGCCGCCTGTACCTCCTCGATTAAGTTGCCGGTTGAAAATACGCCTATTTCCTCCCTACAGCCGACGCCGATGTCGGTTCGGGCTACGCGCTCCTGGTGGGAGGACGCAGTATTTTATGAAATATTCGTACGCAGTTTCTATGACAGCAACGGCGATGGGATCGGCGACTTCAACGGGATCACCGAAAAACTTGATTATCTCCACGAACTGGGGGTCACGGCCATTTGGCTGATGCCCATCCAGCCTTCGGCCAGCTATCATGGCTACGACGTGATCAATTACGTTGACGTCAATCCGGATTATGGCACCTTGGATGACTTTAAACATCTGCTCACTGAAGCCCACAAGCGAGGCCTCCACGTCATCATTGACTTGGTGCTCAATCACACCTCCGACCAAAATCCATGGTTTATTGACGCAAACAATAATCCACAATCCCCTTATCGCAACTGGTATATCTGGTCGGATACCGACCCTGGCTACCTCGGCCCTTTAGGGGCGGCCTGGCACCCGGGCAAGCATGGTTGGTATTATGGCATATTCAATGCCACCATGCCCGATTTAAATTACAACAACCCCGTTGTTACCGCTGAAATGGAAAAGGTAGTGCAATTCTGGTTAAATAGTGTGGGCGTTGATGGCTTCCGTATCGACGCTGCCAATTACTTGATCGAAGAGGGACAGAAACAGGTAAACACGCAATCTACCCATAAGTGGTTCAAGGGATTTTATTCTGCTTACAAAGCTGATAATCCTGATGCCTTCACGGTCGGTGAAGTTTATGGCAGCGACGCGGCCCTGGCATCAACCTATACCGACGACGAGATGGATATGATCTTTAACTTCGAACTGGCTGCCGACATGGTCAACAGCGTCAACGGACAGACCAATTCAGCCGTGGATAGCGCAGTGGTTTTTGCAGGGCAGTCGATGCCGGATTGGAACTTCGCGACTTTTCTGACCAATCACGACCAGGACCGGCTGATGACACAGCTGGGCGGCAGCGCCGACAAAGTCAAGGCGGCCGCCTCCATGTTGCTGACCGCCCCGGGTGTGCCTTTCCTCTATTACGGCGAGGAGGTTGGATTGGAGGGCGGTGGGCTGGACGAACTGAAACGCCGCCCAATGCAATGGTCGGCGGGGGCGAATGCCGGTTTCTCCACGGTCACACCCTGGGAGCAGGTCGGCCCAGGTGATCAGATCTTCAATGTCACCGACGAGAGCAAAGACCCCACTTCCATACTGGCCGATTACCGGGAGCTGCTCCAGATCCGCAACCAGCATGCCGCCTTACGGCAGGGTGACATGGATCTAGTCACCAGCTCCAACGCGGGACTATATAGCATCCTGCGTGTCAGCCGGGGAAGCGAATCGGCAAACGGTGTCGACGAAGCCGTACTGGTGCTGATCAACCTGACCAATGCTCCGATCAGCAATTATGACCTTTCCCTCGACAAGAGCCCATTGGCACCCGGCAGCTATCAGCTGGTCCCCCTGATGGGCTCCGGCCTCACTGCTGATTTGATGGTTACCACCGGGGGCGAATTCGCGCAACAGCAACCAGTCAGTGAAATTCCGTCCTATGGGACTGCCATACTGCAGCTACAGCCGGATCCCCCAACCGGAAAGTAGGCAGCCTTTGCCCCTGAAATGAACCCGCAAACCGCATCGCTAACCGAGTGGTCCCAGAGTTGGTAAATCATCGGTTTGATGCTCACACCGATGCCACTTCTCGTTCTGAGCTGGCAGGCAACAGGCGGGCGAATAATAAGGTCGCGATGACCCGTCCGATCGCCGAACAAGCGAAGATGGCCTGGTAACCCCACTGGGTGACCACCCAGGCACCGAAGGCCGCTCCAACCGCCAGGGCCAGGGTGACCAGGAGTTGAAATATCGCCGAGTAACGCGCCCGCTGGGCCACAGGGGTGAGGGAAAGCAGGAAGTTGAACGAAACCAAGTTGAAGACACCCCAGGCCATTCCACTGAATGAGTTCAAGACCATCACCTGCCAGAACTGGGTGATGAAGACCCAAACCGCCGGCACGATCGGGATGATCAGCATGCTGATTAGCATGACCTTGCGCGAGCCCAGCCGGTCGGATAGCCTGCCGATACGACGCTGGACGATCAGTCCGGCCACAGTCGATACGACGCTCGTGATTCCGACCATGCTGGCCGTGAACTTCAAATTCTGGACCATGTAAACATTGAAAAATGGACCGGCGATATTCACCGAAAAATTCCACATGACCATCGCCAGGCTTAGGGCCAGAAAGGCCGGATGTCCCTTGATATCCTGTAACAGCGCCCTCAACGAAAGTGATCCTTCCACGGGGATGGGCGCCTTTCCTCTGGGGTCCTGCAGCTGCCCAAAACTGTATGTGGAAATCATACCCAGGGCGAAAGCCAGCCCGAGCGCGATCTGATAGCCATGCGGCGATCCAGCCCGGGTGATCAATTCGCCTGCGAGCAGGATGGCCAACATCCCGGTAATCCCCATGATTAAATTGCGCGAGCCGAAATACCGCCCGCGCCCTTCCATCGGAACAATTTCTCCGGTTACGGACATCCAGGCCGGGAAAGCCAGGTTGGCGGTGACATCCCGGCTGATCGAGAGTGCCATGGCTGCCAATACCAGCGCCTCACCACCCAGGAAAAAGGGAAGGAAAGCCAGAATCAGGAGCACAAACCGGGCGATCCCGTCGCCAAAAAATACCGTCAGTTGTTTGCGGTGGCCATACCGTTCGACCAGCAGCGCTCCAGGTATTAAGACCAAGGCCACCATCAAACTGGAAAGAGAGCTCATCAGACCGATCTGTGTCCGCGTGGCTCCCAGCGCCAGGATGTACAGAACCAGGTAAGTAATGGCGATATTGTCGGTGACGGACGAAAACAGGCCATCAAAGAAAAACCAGTACAGGTTGTGCTTGACTTGTGAGGGAAGGGTAACCGCCCAATCGCCTCCCCAGGTGAACTGCCGGAGGGCATGCCGCAGCCGATCGCGAAAATCGGTCATGGAAGAAGGCTGCATAAAGACTAGATTTGTTCGTAGTAAGGCATATCGACCACAAAAACTGTGGCGCGGTGCTCAGGCTCATCCGGTGGGCAACAGGATTTCCGCAGCAGGTCGATCAGCCTCTCGACCTGGTCGTCTGCAACCCCGCTCATGAGGGTCAGGTTGCCTCTTTTCAGGAATCCCCCGGTGCTCGCCACGCGGGTGACCCGGAAGCCGCTGTCAACCAGCGACTGTAGGACATTATCCCCATCCTCGTCCCGAATGATGATAAAGATCAGCTTCATTTTCTCTGCCTCACTCAAAGCTGCTCAAAGCGTTCGACGTTGAGCATATAGACCAGGGCCCCCCCAAAACGGGCTTCCACCACCGGCAGGTTGGCCAGTTCACCGGGCAGGAGATTCTGCGTGGGGATGTATTTACGATAAGGCTGGCAGTTCTTCCTGATGATATCCAACAGCTCGGATAGACGGGTGTGAAAAAACCCGATCAGCAGACAGTGGATCAGTTCCTGCAACATGGCGTTCGTGCTATCAATCACCGTGAAATGGTAGCCTTGACGGGTCAGATGATTCATCAGGGTACCTGACTGGGAACCACTCACGATCAGGATCACGAGTCGGTCTGGAGAAGGATAGTCCATTTATTTCACATCGACCTGGAGCGCTTGCCAAGTATATCATTCACGATTATCTCGCTGTTGTAAGTCGAGCTAAAAATTAATCAACATCCGATCGCCCCACCTTGGCGTAGATACGTGTCAGGAGCATTCCAATTCGAGGACCTTACGCACATCTTTCTCAAACGCGTATATAATGGGCGGGTTGCTAAACTTACACCGGGAGACTGATCAATGACAACTCCGTACTGGGTACAGGACGCAATCTTCTACCAGATTTTCCCGGATCGCTTTGCCAATGGTGATCCATCGCTCAATCCACCCAATGTCCAAAAATGGGGGGTGCAGCCGACCGCCTGGGGTTTCCAAGGCGGCGATCTGCGCGGTATCCTCCAGCACTTTGACTACCTGCTTGATCTGGGAGTTACCGCCCTTTATCTGAACCCGATCTTTCAAGCCCCATCCACCCACCGGTATAACACAACCGATTATTTCAGGATCGACCCGAAGCTGGGAACGCTCGACGATTTTCATGCCCTGGTCGATTCTGTCCATCGCAACGACATGCGCCTCATCCTGGATGGTGTATTCAACCACTGTGGAAGGGGGTTCTTCGCCTTCGCGGACGTTCTGGAGAACGGTGACCATTCTCCCTATCAAGACTGGTTTCACATCAAGAAATTTCCCCTGGACGCTTACACCCCCGGGGAGGCGCAGAATTACCTCGGGTGGTGGAATCATAAAAGCCTGCCCAAGTTGAATATGAGCAATCCAGCTGTCCGAAATTATATTTTCAATGTAGCGCGCTACTGGATCGAGCAAGGTGCTGACGGATGGCGCCTGGACGTCCCCAATGAGATAGACGATGACGGCTTCTGGGAGGAGTTTCGCCACGTCGTTAAATCCGCGAAGCGGGACGCCTACCTGCTCGGAGAAATTTGGGATGTCAATCCGCGCTGGGCGAACGAAACACACTTCGACGGATTGATGAACTACCCGCTGCGCGAAGCTATCCTGGCGATGCTGAACGGCCACGAGAATGCCGCCGTGTTCGCCGACCAGGTGGAGGGGCTGCTTAAATCCTATCCCCACGAAAACCTGTACGCCATGTTCGTTCCGCTCGGCTCCCATGACACCGAACGGATTAAGACCATGGTGGAGGGTAGTCTGGAGAAAACCAAGCTGGCTTTCCTGATCCAGATGGCCTACCCCGGAGCGCCGGCAATCTATTATGGCGACGAGATCGGCCTGGAAGGCGGCAAGGATCCCGAGAACCGGCGAGCTTTCCCCTGGAAGGAATCTGCCTGGGATCTGGAGCTGCGCACCTGGGTGAAAACACTGGTCGCTACACGCAAGCGAATCCCCGCCCTGAGGCGCGGGGATTTCCAGCGCCTAGTGGCCGAAGATGGCCTGTATGCCTTCGTCCGGAAGCTGGGGGAGGAAAAGGTCCTGATCGCCATCAATGCTTCCAGCCGCTCCCACTCGGTCAACGTGGCTTGCGCCTCTGTCGGATGGGAGGACGGTCGGGAGCTCCGTAATTTGCTTACACACGAAAAAACCACTGTTTCCAAGGGCCAAATCAAGCTGAGCCTGGAACCCTGGAGCGGCGTGTGGATCGGATAGCACTGCGGTCCAGCACCGATGCAAGCTCACTGTGAATTCAATCCCAGGTCTGCCTGATCAGCTCCGGCAAGACCTCCCCTGATTTCCCGATCAGCACAAAGTCCGCCCGGGCCGAAAGGGGGGTCTCCGCGGTGTTGATTTCCACCACGACCGCCCCGCGATGCCCAGCGGCATACGGCAACGAAGCGGCCGGCTGCACCACGCCCGAAGTCCCGATCGAAAAAAAGACCTGGCAGTTCCGGGCCGCTTCTACCGCGGCTTCCAGCGCCAGCCGCGGCAGGCTTTCGCCAAACCAGACCACATCCGGTCGCAGATTTGCTCCGCACCTCGGGCAGAGTGGGAGTTGGTCAGGGATCTCCTCCCAGGCTGTCACAAGGCCGCATCCCTTCGAGCAGCGGACCCGTGTAATGTTTCCGTGCAGCTCGATGACCCTAGCACTCCCCGCGCGCTGGTGCAGCCCATCCACGTTCTGTGTAATGAGGGTGAAGTTCGGAAGGCGGTGCTCCATCTCGGCCAGCGCGTAGTGGCCGGGGTTGGGCTGGACCTCGCCTGCCCGCAATCGCCGGACAGCATACCAATCCCAAACCAGCTGCGGGTCACGCTCAAAGGCCTGCAGCGTAGCCAGGTCCTCCGGCCGGTACTGAGTCCATAGCCCGGTCTGTGCATCGCGGAACGTACGCAGACCGGACTCCTGGGAAACGCCAGCACCGGTCAGAGCCGTTAAACGACCGGCCTGGCTGAGGATACGGATGAGCTCAGGAGGAATGGAAATATCCACTGCTAGGCAAAATTCTACACCCGATGACCGACCGTAATTAAGCTGTTGTACAATAGATTATGCCCGCCATCGAAGTGGACAACTTATGCAAGAGCTTTGTTACCAAACACAAACCAGCCGGGTTCCTGGCCAGCCTGCGCGCCCTGGCACGGCCCAAGACCTTTACAATCGAGGCGGTGCGCAATCTAACCTTTGAAATGGAGGCAGGCGAGCTGCTTGGCTTCATTGGACCGAATGGTGCCGGCAAATCCACAACGATCAAGATCCTGACCGGTATCCTCTTCCCAAGCTCGGGCCAGGCGAAAGTGCTCGGTTTTGTCCCCTGGGCTGAGCGTCGCCAACTGGCCTACCACATCGGGACAGTCTTCGGGCAGCGCCCTCAGCTTTGGTACCACCTGCCCGCGATGGATACCTTCGCCCTGTTCGGCAAGATCTACGAAATGGATGATCGCACGACTCGACAGCGCATTAGCTTCCTGGCAGAAGCCTTCGAAATCAACGACCTACTCGAGACGCCCGTACGCAAGCTTTCCCTCGGGCAGCGTATGCGTTGTGAGGTGGCCGCCTCCCTGCTCCATAAACCCAAGCTGCTCCTGCTCGACGAGCCCACCCTCGGACTGGACGTGGTCGCCAAGCAACACATTCGCGACACAATCCGCCGCATGAACCAGCTGGAAGGCGTCGGAGTGCTCCTGACCTCCCATGATGCCGGTGACCTGGAGGCACTATGCAAGCGCGTCATCGTCATTAATCATGGCCAGATTGTCTACCAGGATAAAGTTTCGGCGTTGAAGCGCTCCTTTCTGACCTCAAAGCTGGTCGAGGTGCGTTACGCTGAACAGATCCCGGTTGACTTTCATATTCCCGGTACCGAGACGATTAAGGTGGCGAAAGAGCGCTATGGGGTCAAGCTGAGATTCGATACGCGCAGCACTGGGGTCGAAACAGTCATGGCCCAGCTCAGCGCGGCTGGCACACTGGTGGATATCACCGTCTCCGACCCACCGCTCGAAGAAGTGATCCGCCTTATCTACACTCAGGGCGCGGGGAAAGATTCCGAGCCATCCACAACATGACTATGCGCAATCTATCAAAATACTGGGCGATGCTCAAGATGCAGCTCGTCAATAGCCTGGCTTACCCGAGCGAGCTGGTCTGGCGTAGCCTGGCAATCGTGATCTTCCTGTGGATCTTCGCCCAGCTGTGGCGCGTCACATTTGCCACCGCTGGAACTACGACCATCGGCGGACTGAGCCTGCACGATACGTTGTGGTACCTAATGCTGGCCGAGACCATCGAGCTGAGCCGGCCGCGGCTCTCGCATAGTATCGCCGAAACCGTCCGGGACGGTTCGATCGCCTACCTGCTCAATAAACCCTATGACTTTCTGCTCTACCAGATGAGCACCAACCTGGGCGAAAGCCTGTTTCGCATGACCCTGAACACCCTCTTTGGCGGCGCGACCGTCTGGCTCCTGGTCGGCCCACCCCCCGAGGCGCGCGGCTGGGCTCTCACGGCGATCGCCGTCCTGGGCGCCTGGTCTATCAATTTTTGCATCGGCGCGCTCATCGGACTGACCGCATTCCTCGTCGAGGACGTGACACCCTTCGAGTGGATCTACCAGAAGATGATCTTTATCCTGGGCGGTATGCTCATCCCGCTGGATTTCTACCCACACTGGTTGCAAACGATCTCCAGGGCACTGCCTTTTTCATATGCCATGTACGGACCGGCGCGCCTGTTTGTCACACCGGACCTGACCCGCTTTGCTGGTCTTCTGGCCGGCCAGGTATTCTGGATCCTTATCCTGGCCGGGGCGCTGGTCCTGGTCTACCAGCGCGGGGCGCGCCGGCTGGCGATCAACGGAGGCTGACATGTTCAAGGAGATTAAATTCCTCATCTTCCTCTGGAAGACCAACATCCAGGCCGCCATGGAATATCGCGTCGCTTTCATCTCCCAGATGATCGGCATGATGCTTAACAATGGGGTCTATTTCATCTTCTGGATCATCTTCTTCAGCCGATTTAAAAATTTGAACGGGTGGCAGTTGAGCGATATGTTCCTTTTATTTGGAGTCGGCGCGAGTGCCTTCGGCCTGGTGGCTTTCCTGTTTGGCAATTACGATTCCCTGAGCGAAATCATCGCCAAAGGACGCCTGGATTATTATCTTTCCCTGCCCCGTCCCGTCCTGCTGCATGCCATCGCCAGCCGGACGATCGCCAGTGGCCTGGGCGATTTCACGTACGGCCTCCTGTCGTATCTTGCCTCGGGTCTTTTCACCTGGGACGGGCTCGGCCGCTTTTTCTTTGGTACGTTCCTGGCAGGCTGTGCGTTCCTGGCATTTATGACCATCGTGCACAGCCTCTCGTTCTGGGTAGGAAACGCCAGCGGATTCGCGGGCATGGCCAGCAACGCCATGGTGACCTTTGCCCTCTACCCGGTCAGCCTGTTTGAAGGCTCTGCCAAATTCATTCTTTTCACCCTGGTCCCGGCCGCTTTTATGGGCGCCGTCCCGGCAGCCTTTGTCCACCATTTCTCATGGACACTGCTCGCCGAGATATTCCTGGCTGATTTCATCCTGCTCGGTCTGGCTCTGCTGATCTTCCGTGCCGGTCTGCGCCGGTACGAGAGCGGGAGTGCCATCCCCACAGAAGTATAGCCCGCTCGAAAGCGCGGATGCCCCGAACCGGGCCCCGTTCTCCAAGCTTCCCACAAGGTGGGTGTAAAATAAACGCCGGGAGGTTCGCCATGCCCGCTAACGAACGAGAAGATCTCCTGAAGAGGCTTGACCGGGCACGTTCCCATTTGGAAGGACTGCTGGCGAAGGTGGATCCAGCCCAGGAAATATATCCCGGCTGGACCATCCGGCAGCTGCTGGCGCATATCACCGGCTGGGACGAGGACACCCTCGCCACGCTCGTCGCTCATCAAAGCGGGAAGGCGCCGGCCTTGACGGCCGTACGAGGATTCGATGAATTCAATGAGCGCACCCTCTCATCCCGGCAGGACCTCGATCTGGATCATGTGATCCAGGAATGGCACTCGACACGTGCGAAGTTGAAGGCGCTCCTCGCAGAGCTGCCCGAAGAGAAATACAGAACGACTTTGGTCGCCTCCTGGGGTGAACGAATCAGGGTGACCGAACTCATCGAGGTCTTCATCGGTCACGAAGAATATCATGCCCGCGACCTCCGGGAGTGGCTGCAGAATCCAAGCCAGCCGCTTAGGAAAAAAGGCAATTGATCGGGCTGTTGCCATGAGCATGAAATAATGGCCAAACTGATTGTCGTCGTCGGAAACTCGGGGGTCGGGAAAACCACCCTCACGCGCGCCCTGTGCAGCTGCGGGGGTTACAACCCCGGCCTGGAACAGCATATCGAGCGCCCTTTCCAGGCATCATTTAAAAATGATCACCGCACCTATGCTCTGGGGAACCAGATTGACTACCTGCTCTTACGCACCGAACAGGAAGAACTCCTCCGCGCCGGAGACCGTCCTGGCATCCAGGATGGGGGCCTGGACCTGGATTTTTACGTATTTACCCGCCTGTTCCTGCTGAAGGGCTACCTGAATGACCGGGAATTCAACCTATGCGAGCGGCTGTACACCCAGGTCCGGAGAGCCCTCCCCCTCCCTGATATCATCATCTACCTGAGCGCCCCGCTGGACCTGGTCACGGAACGCTTCGCCCGCCGGAGGCGGTCATTGGAAATCACCGAACCGAATGACCTTCCAACCATTCAAGGTTTCCTGGATGGGTGGTTAGCGGGAATTGACTCGTCCCGACTGCTGCGCGTGGACGTATCCCAGATCGATCCTGAATACCGGAATCTGATCCCCGCAGTGCTGGAACAGGTCGCCTCTCGGTTAGCAAGGCTTCCATAAAGGTTGACATTGCTAACCTGTGTCTGAAACTCCCCACCGGTTTCTGGCAAGGGAGTTCTTGGTCCATCCAGAAAAGATGGGGCTCCAGGATATTTCCCGGGTGGCACAGAAGGTTAGGGTTCCAAATCTCCCCACAGGTAATTCACCCACCATGCGTTTAAGTCCGGGACCGGGCGCTCGAAACGTAGAAGAAAACCTGACAGGTTGGCAATCCTGTCAGGTTTGGTGTTCTGGGCCGAATGGATCCCCTTCCAGGTCGGACCGACCCATTTTGAGCCTATCCTCCTGATCTTACGGTTTCGCACACTGCGGATCGGGCTCCGGTTTTGGAGTGCAGCGATACGGATCGTGCGAACCCGAACTACAGGTTTGATCTTCCAGGAGATCCAGGTGTCCGCCGAAGTAGGTATTGAACACCACGCGGAAGGTGTTCACCTGGCTGAGGGTAGGATAGAGATTCTGCTTGCCGTCGCCCGGGAAATAAATGGCAACCATGTTGGTGTTCACCCACTTCTCGATCCGCGTGGAACCGGTGTCGCTTTGGATGATAATGATCGGAGGCGTGGCTGAGATCGCCAGAATCCTGGAAACGTCATCCAAGATGCGTTTGTTGATGTAGGTTATTTCGCCGGTATATCCAGTCGTGTAGTCGTTGATATTCTCCGCATCCAGATCATCATTAAGGGTAAAGGGGTAATTCCGCTGCAGGATCTCGCCGTTCGGACCGAAGACGAAGGGATTGTGCGGGCCCATCATATGAACGAAGACGAATTTTGGCCCCGGGATGGAAGTGGCAACCTCGGGAAGTTTGTTGAGCTCGTACAGGATCCTGTTCCGATCCAAGAGGTAGGCCGCGCTGAAGAGGGTATTTTCCAAGCCGCGTGGGAATACGTGGCTATTGTAGAAAGCATCCAGAATGGTCGTTTGAAATAAGAGGGCCTCGAAAGGGGTAAGGCCGCCGAAGAGCTGGAGGCTCTGAATGTCGGTCTGCGGGGAAAGATAGACATCCGCGTCCCGGAACTCGGTGGGTCCATAACCGGATTGGAAAGAAACAAATTTGTAGCCGAGATCTTTCAAGGTCTGGCGCACGATGTTGTTATCAAGGTAGGGATCGAGATCGTCCTGGTTCGTATTCGGAGGTATAAACCTAGTGCTCAACTTATCCAGATATTGCATATTGAGCGCCGCAGCGACAGACATATTCGAAAAAACATAATTGCTCAGGCTGCAATTGACAATGTAGAAACCTTGCTGCTGGAGACCGGTCAGGAAGCTGGAATTGTCGAAGCTATAAGATTGTTTCAAGCCGTCGCTGCGCGTGTAATCTTCCGGAACAATGTAATAGATATCGGGCAGTGTTTTACCCGCGGGCGAATGGAGCTGCGAGGCAACCGAGCCGCTTCCTGCCAATTGCGCCTGCTGTAGCACGTTTAAGGAATGGACATAGAAAAAGACAATCTGGATTAACGAGAAACCCACCAGGGCGAGGCTGAGGCTGTTGAGCGAGAGGGTCCAGGCCTGGGGTGTTTTGATCTTCCTGGCGATCAACCAGAGGCCTGCGGCCAGAAGGATGACCCATAATGTGATCAGATAGCGGTTTCTGCTGATTACAATTCCGGCGATTTGCACCTGACGGATAAGGTTGTAGACATGACCATAAAGGAAGAAGAGCAACAGAGTCAACGTTGCAGCCAGGGCGCTCCTGTTCCAATCCCTGAGCACCAACCAGAATATAACTAACAAGAGGAGAGCCAGCAACAATGCGAACAGCAGCGGACGGATCGCATAGATCGGGCCGATGATCTGGCCGAGGTTGTACGCGAACAGGGCGAGTACACAGTATGCACCGAGCAAAAAAGGATACAGGATCCAGTGTTTTAAGACATTCATGGAGAACCCTCGGCTTCGTCTTTAGTTTAAAATTTATACGAAAAGAATTCAAAAAAGACGGCGACCGTTCAGTATACTTCAAGTCGGCCAGGCAAGTATGGGTGGATTTAGCCCTTCTGCTGCTTACCCGACCATTCATCACACAATCTCGTTTTCATGAAATGACTATCCAACGCACATCCATTTTGATCGATGGTGGATTCCCCGGTTCGACAAAATCGACCAGGGCGTCCGGTTTCACCAGCTGGAAACGGATGGTGGCCAGCACCGCCACGACAAGCCGCGCACGAGACCATCGGCCCGTGAAATTGGCGTGGCCTGCATCGTTTTATGTCATAATATTCCTGTCAGCCTGCCAATCCGCCCCCTGACTGGACATCATTGGGCGGCGTGGATAAGTTTACCCGGAAAATAATGAATGTTGAAGCAAGCTAATGCATTGATGTTTCCTTTTGTTTTCAAGTCTCAAAACCATCTAACCCATAGGGGATCTTCCGAGCAGTGGAGCAGCCATGAAGCTAAAATATATTACTGATTCCAATAAAGGGGTCACCTTCCTCGCCATTTTAATCTTGATGGCCATCTATCACCAGTGGCAGAACCCTACCGCCTGGGTTTACCTGGCACTCCACGGGACATACGGGATCCTGTGGGTGCTCAAGAGCCGGATATTTCCGGACGCCGCCTGGGAGAATCGCGCCCCCATCTGGTACGGATTAATCGCCTGGCTCGGGCTGATGCTCTATTGGATCCCCGCCTGGTTGCTGATGGCACGCGGCGTGCAGGCTCCGCCCTGGTTTCTGGGCCTGTGCATCTTCCTGTATATTTTCGGGATCTTCTTCCACTTTACTTCGGATATGCAGAAGTACACCTCCCTGAAGCTGCAGCCAAATACTCTCATCGTGGACGGCATGATGGCCCTCTCGCGCAATATCAATTTCTTCGGGGAGTTCCTGACTTATATGAGCTTCGCGCTCCTGGCGATGACTTTTTGGGCGTTCCTGCCCCTCGGGATCTGGTTTGTCTTCTACTGGATTCCGCGGATGCGTCGCAAGGAGCGTACCCTGGCAAGCCTGCCTGGTTTCGAGGCGTATCGGAAGAAGACCAAAGCCTTTTTCCCCTACCTTTTCTAGGTGGACCAGATGCCCAGTCTCGGCAGCCGTGTGGCGAAAGCCTTGCTCCGACGCCAGATGCCTTCCTGGCTGGAGGGCGATCGCCCCATTTCTGAATCGCGGGCCAGGATCAATGCCCTGGCCGAAAGGTGGATTCATCCGCCGAAGGGAATCGTCGTCCGGCCGGTGCTGGCGGGAGGCGTCCCCTCCGAATGGCTCGAGAGGGTGGAGGGCAGACCCTCCCGGGTGATCCTCTATCTGCATGGAGGCGGGTACACGATCTGCTCTCCGGCCACCCACCGCGGGCTGGCCGGCCGGATCGCCCTGTCTGCCGGCGCACGGTTGCTCTCGATCGACTACCGCCTCGCCCCGGAGCACCCCTACCCGGCTGCCCTGGAGGATGCCCTGGCCACTTACCAATGGATGCTCGCACAAGGGGCCCGCCCGGACCGCATTGCCATGGGCGGCGACTCGGCCGGTGGAGGCTTGACCCTGGCGGCGTCGGTCAGCCTCAAGGCAGCAGGCCTGCCGCTCCCGGCAGCGCTTTTCTTGATTTCCCCCTGGACCGATCTGACCTTTTCCGGCGAGTCGCACCGGACGTTGAAAAAGATCGACCCGATTTTCCAGGGTGAGGGCGGTGCCTCGTTCGGGCCGGCCTATACCGGCCAATTTGATCCGGCACTTCCCCTGATCTCGCCGCTCTTTGCCGACCTACGCGGTCTCCCCCCCACGCTGATCCAGGTGGGCAGCGATGAGATCCTGCTTTCCGATTCCACCCGACTCGAGGAAAAAATGGAAGCGGAAGGTGTGCATGTCGACCTGCAGATCTGGGAGGGCATGTGGCATGTCTTCCAGGCCTTTGCGCCCTGGCTCCCAGAAAGCCGGCATGCTGTGAACCGGATCGGAAGGTTTATGCGGACCCAGATTGGTGAGGAGGCTTGATGAGCGCTTATGTGATCGTCGATATCGATGTGGTAGACCCCGAGGGGTATGAAGAGTATAAAAAACTAGCCTCCGCCGCGGTGAACCTTTATGGCGGACGCTATCTGGCGCGCGGGGGCCGGAATGAAACTCTGGAGGGTGAATGGCATGCCCGGCGGCTCGTCCTCCTGGAATTCCAAAGCCTGGAAAGGGCCAAGGCCTGGGTCAACTCCCCCGAATATGCCCCCGCCCGCGCCATCCGGCAGAAAACCGCGCACACGAATATGGTCGTGGTCGAAGGTGCTTAAGCCGAGTCGTCAGAGGACACAGCTATCAACCGGACATGCCTCCCCAGACCTTCCCGGCCGGGATGATGGCATGATCCGGGACATCGGCATAGATCACCGCACTGTTTCCGACACGTACCCCCGATCCGATCCGCACACCGATCGAGGTGGTCACGCCCATCCCGACCAGCGTTTTCTCCCCAACCCTGACCTGACCGGCCAGCAGCGCACCGGGGGCAATATGGCTGTAAGGCCCCACCTCACAATCGTGTGAAACGACCGCATGGGTGTTAACCATGCAGTCCGGGTGCAGGACAGCCGCCGAACCAATATAGGCGTTGGCGAAAATCTGCGCGCCCGCTGCCACCTTGGCGCTCGGTTCCAGAGTCGCCCGCGGATGAACCAGGCTGGGACAGGAAAAACCCGCCCTTTCCAGCAGATTAAAGATCCCGACCCGGATGTTGATGTCGATGATCCCCCCGACGCCGTTGGCAGCCAGCCGGACACCCTGCTCGAAAAGAGACGGTAGGATCGCGCGCGTACCCAACACCGGGATGCCCAGGACGGTTGTCCCCGCCACGATTTGATCATCGACGATACCCGCGATCGTATAGACCTGCAGTTGCAGGACCAGATCCAGGATGGTCTTGGCATGACCGCCACCCCCATAGATCAAGATCAGCGGTTTCTCGGAGCGCGGCAGACTGACCGGGAGCGTTTGGCTGGATCCGACTGTCTCCCGGATGACCTGTTCAGTCACCAAA
>Ga0187877_1000144_pt1 | contig 97773 bp, 96 predicted proteins | sample June2016WEW_17_1_3_FD_132430 | JGI IMG/M metagenome (GOLD analysis project Ga0187877, IMG submission 132430) | Peatland microbial communities from SPRUCE experiment site at the Marcell Experimental Forest, Minnesota, USA - June2016WEW_17_100 | ecosystem: Environmental > Terrestrial > Soil >...
ATGGAGGGCCTTATTATCGGGTCATCCACTACGTTTTCTACCTTCTTGCCGAACATGTACACGTTCAGCTTCAGCTTCCTCAGACTCTCTTCATACTCTTTCGCATTCATCAGTTTGCTCATACGATCCTCCGTGTGTTCTTTATCCTTGGATCATCCTGGTTGTATGATTTGCTGTAACGGTTGATCCCTCGATGTTCATCCATTCCCCCGGCCCTATGTTACAAAAAGGATGCCATAGTGTTCTGATTGTTTGAAAACAACTAGAGATAGAAGTAAAAACAGGTAGATAGATGTATCGATTTTTAGCGCTGTTACAGGGAAGATGAAGATCCAATACTGCAAAATGATGCAATGATGCATCGACAATGCTTTGGCGCAATTATAACCATTTGTAATTAATTGAAGTTGATGTTTTTTCAGGGTATGATGCAATATTGCATAATCATCCAGGGATGTTCTCTGATATTTTTCTAAAATACCAAGGCACCAATAAGGGTTGTCGGGTAGATTCAGTCCCCCGATGCATAATTGCATTAAAAGGACCTTATCTTTTGATGGCCTCAGGAATATTTCTTCAGTTTCCGGGTGAGCGATGTGGAATCCATACCAAGGTGGGGAGCAGCCTTGCGTGCACTGCCATACTTCTCTATTGCCTTGCGGATGATGGAGATCTCGATCTTGTCCACCTGTTCTTTCAGTGTAAGCCCGTTCTCAATGAAATCTTTGCCGGTTCTTTCAAAGATCTCCCTGGGAAGGTTGTTCGGCAGGATATAGTCACCATGGGTGATGACCACAAGTCGCTCTATTACATTGGCCACCTCGCGGACATTGCCCGGCCACGTATAGGTGATCAGATGATCCATGGCTTCTTTCGATAATACCTTCTTGGTGCCGTGTTTTTTGTTGTACCGGTTCAGGAAGAAGTGCACGAGGTATGGGATGTCGTCTCGCCGTTCATGCAAAGGAGGTATATAGATAGGAATGACATTCAGCCGGTAAAAAAGATCGGCTCTGAAAAGCTTTTTAGAAATGAGCTCCTTCAAGTCCTGATTGGAGGCGCAGATGAGCCTCACATCCACCTTGAGGGGTTTGGTCCCACCTACACGCGTGATCTCGAAGTTCTGTAGGACGCGTAACAGCTTGGATTGAAGCAACATCGGCATGGATTCGACCTCATCAAGGAACAAGGTTCCTTTGTGCGCCACCTCAAAGAGCCCGGACTTCCCTTCCTTGCGCGCCCCGGTGAATGCCCCTCGATCATAACCGAAGAGCTCGCTCTCCAGAAGGTTTTCCGGAATCGCCCCACAGTTGATCTTTACAAAGATTCCGCCCTCGGCCCGGTCGGACTTCTCATGGATCTCCTCGGCGATGCGGTCTTTTCCTACACCGGTCTCTCCATAGATAAGCACGGTAGCATTCGTCCTGCAAACGCGGTCCAGGAGCTCCTGGATATGGAGCATGGGCTCCGAGACCATGATGATGTCATTCTCACGGGCCGAGGTCTGCTGCAACGACTTCAGGATGTCTCTATAGGCCTTTGTCATGCCCTTGGTGTATTCCAGCTGCTGCTGGAGCTCCACGAGCCCGGTCATGTCACGGACATTGGTGACGATCATTTTGATCTTGCCGTTCTCGTCAAAGATGGGGTTACCCGTAACCAGGATGCTCTTGCCGGATTTCAAGGTCTGGTGGATTGTAACAGGTTTTTTTTCTTCTTTAACCTTCAAGCTCACACTCTCATCAAAATATCCTTCTTTTACCAGATCATTCATATTTTTCCCTATGACTTCAGATGCCTTAATTCCAGTGATCTTCTCATAGGCAGAGTTGACCCTGATTGTGTTCGCATCTCCGTCGGTTACATAGATGCCGTCATAGGAGGACTCGATGATGGCCTCGATCTCGTGGGTATATTCTTTTAGTTTGAATATATCGTTGGCAAGCTCCTCGTAGGTCTCCAAGAGCTTGAAAATGCTCATTGCGCCTATAATCTTGCCGTTTTGAACAATGGGAAGTCGATGGCTCACCAGGAGCTTGCCGTTGTGTTGGGCAGGTACATTGAGCTGCGGTTCGCCTGTCTCGATGATCTTACGGTATTCATTCCAGAGGTCTTTGTCGATGACGTGTATTTTTGTTGCGCGGTTCGATATATCCTTTTGGAAATCAAGCAGTGATCTTGCAAAAGGATTGATAAATAATACATATCCCTCAGTATCTGCGGCGATGATGCCGAAGTTGGCGGAATTAAAGAGGGTCTCGCAGATGTTTTCTACTGGAATGGTTCGACCGGAGACGAGGATAGAGCTTTGTGGATTTGTTCTTGAGTTGTCATATGAGATGATTCCTGGTTTTTTCTTCATACTCTCTTTAGACTGTTTAAGATGATGAATTTTTTGTCAATCTTTTTCTATTAAGGTAATAGTTACCATGTGGCATGATGTCAATGATCAGCACGCAACTGCCCTGACGGGGAAGATGGTGCATCATGAGGAGGGCACTGATTGTATGAGGGTAACTATTGTGATATGGGTGCGGCCATGAAGGCGGCAATCATCGGTGCAGGCCGGAAGAGAAACGGCATCGGGGAATATATCGCCAAGTATTTCCATGATAACAGGGCAGAGGTAACAGGGGTTCTTGGTTCGAGCGAGAAGACTGCCTTGTCTGCTGCAACCAATCTCATGAAGTACGGTATCAAGGCACAGTCCTACACGAACTTTTCAACGATGATCCATGAAGCTCAAGTAGAATGTGTAGCCATAGCCTCCCCTTCCATTACCCATAAGACATATATAGAACAGTGCATTGAGGCAGGGGTCCATATTTTCTGTGAGAAGCCGTTTATATCCACCGATGTACCCGATGCACCAGCTTGGGCTGAGGATATCTTTGCGAAGGCACAGGAGAAAGGGTTAACGATCTCCTTGAATTCCCAGTGGCCGTTTAGTCTTCCTATCTATGAAGAGCTCTGTGGCAAGCTTGATCCTACCGGGATCAAGGAGTTCTCAATCAGACTCTCCCCGCTGTCCATAGGTCAGGAAATGATCCCTGATTCCGTGCCGCATGCCTTGAGTCTTCTGTACTTTGCAGCAGGAAGCGGCAAGATAGATGACTTGTCCTTTCAGGGTGGAGATGATTCACTAATGATCAGGTTCACCTATCTTACAGAGCATACCCGATGTGAAACACTGATTGAACTGGTGAGGGAGACGGCACAGCCGAGGACGTTTTTCTTCGGGTTCAACGGCTGTGTGGTTACCAGACACATTGACCTTGGGACGTACACAATACACTTGACTTATGGGGACAAAACCCTAAAGATAGTTGACCCATTATGGCTTTCCGTGCGCGATTTCCTCACAGCAGTAAGCTCGGGAGCCGAGCCGTTACTCGGGAGGCGGCATATCATCGAAACCGCCTCACTGCTCCACCAGATTTATGCTGGATCGATGAATAGGTAAGGGGAATAAAGTGGAACGATTGGAACAAAAAGAACATGACTTCAGTGCCAAACTGAGACAGACTTCAGTTCTTGAAGGCCTTCGGGCCTACATCGCTTGGCAGCGCTCGCTGAGGAGGTCGGCGGAGAGTGCCAAGTTTCCCCAATACGGGCCCATCTCCATAAACCTCGACCTGACCACGGCATGTAATTTCTCCTGTCCTCATTGTGTGGACTCGAGGCTGCTCAATACCGGCGATTACCTCGACCTCGGTACCATAAAGCGGAGTATCGAAACCTTGCAGAAAAATGGATTGCGCTCCGTGATACTCATCGGCGGCGGCGAACCCACGATCCACAAGAACTTCGAGGAGATCGTGAGGTTTGTCAGCGAGCGGGGTATCCAAGTCGGTATTGCTACGAACGGATCCAGGCTCGAGAGGGTTGCCGCAGTGTCTGATATGCTTAAAGAGGGAGACTGGCTGAGGATCTCTATTGATGCAGGCAAGGAGAGCACCTTTTTCAAGTCTCACCGACCCCGGGGGAGGACCACCCTCGAGGGCATTTTGAAGAATGTACAGGAGATAAAGAGACTCAATCCGAAGGTTGAGGCCGGTTACTCCTATGTGATCGTGTGGGATGGGATATCGGTGAACGGATATGAACTTACACCCAATATCAACGAGATGGACCAGGCGGTCAGTCTTGCCAAGGAATATTCTTTTGACTATGTCTCATTTAAGCCCTGCCTGCTGAGGCTCGAAACCACACAGAAGGAGTCGCTCTTTGACACCCCCGATCCCGAGCGGGAAGCAAGGATCATTGAGGATATCAAGAATAACCTTGTTCTTGCCAAAGAGATAGGCTCTACCGAGGTTAAGGTCCTTGAAAGCGTTAACCTAAAGGCCATGCTGGACCAGAAGGTACACGAGCTTAAAGTTCAACCCGAGGTGTGCCACAGCCAATTCTTCAGGACCGTTCTGACCTCCGGCGGCATCTTCCACTGCCCGGCATTGAGGGGTGTAGAGCAGGCCAAGATCGGGGATTCGGCCGGATATCGAGGGAAGGCCAACCTGGATTTCACCCATGCCCGGCTGGAACATTCCATCCAATCGTTCAATGCCAGGCTTGAGTGTAGTCAGGTCGCGTGCTTTTATCACCACGTGAACTGGTGGATCGAGAACTTCATCCAATCGGACAAGGAAGTCTCTGAGATCCCTGTGGTGGCTGATAACAACTTCTTTTTATAATGATCGCAGGCATGAACTGCACCAAGATCTGCGTCATACACTTAAACCAGATCGGTGACCTGTGCTTTTCGCTGCCCCTGTTGAAATCGCTTCGTGATAATTTCCCTCAGGCCTCTATCCATTCTGTCGTGAGGCCTTACCTGGAAGGCTTGCTCGCCGACAGCCCTTATGTTGACAAGATCATCCTCCGCAAGGAGGGCAATCTTGCAAGGTTTGGCCTCATATGGACCCTCCTGCGAGGGCATTATGATCTTCTCATTACGCTTCCCCACTCCGAGGAGGCGCTTATCCTAGCGGGATTAAGCGGTGCATGCCTTAAGGCCGGTTTTGCACACTCACCCTGGGACCTGGGGCTCACCGTGAAGGAGGTTATTCAGGGCCACAACTCGTGGTTCAACAATGCCAAGCTTCTTGATCGCCTCAGCATCCCCGTCTCCCAGAATAATTACGTGGGCCTGCTGAAAGTAGATGAGCCCGTTACAGTCAAAGGGCTGCCCTGGCGGTATGCAATTTTCTCGCCCGGGGCTTCCCGGCGCAGGCTTGCCAAGGCATGGGATGAGCGCAAGTTCGCCTCCGTCATAGCCAGGTTATCCATGGAGTTTGGTCTCAGTTGCGTTCTTGTGGGTGGTAACGACACTGCAGAGTGCACCGGAACAATTGCCATGCATGTTGAAGAGTTACTAAAAGGGGGGGTCCATCAGGTGGTGGACCTGGCCGGGAAGATCAATCTTAGGGAGCTCACAGCGGTTATCAAAAAGGCAAAACTCTTTGTGGGCATAGATTCAGGGGTCATGCATATGGCCTCGGCCTTGGATATCCCCACGATAGGCATCTTCGGCCCCACAGACCCCTTCTATGTAGCACCTCAGAATAGAAGAAGCATGGTGGTGAGGCAAGATCTGGCCTGCTCACCCTGTTATCTCAGGGAGCCTTGCACGCACAGGAGATGCCTTGAGGAATTGGATGCGGAGAAGGTGATTGATGCATGCAGAAGGGTGTTGAGTTTAGAGTGATCAGTGAACAGTGATGAGTGATCAGAGATGGTGGCGCACACAGTGATTAGTGGCTGAACCTGTATGACACATATTCTTCCTTGATCTCATGCTTGAAACAAACGACCTTGGGGGTTTTATCTGTTCACGCATCACTAATCACCCAAGTACGTCTCCAAGCGCATCAAGCACCATCTCGGCAGTAATCCCGCCCATACATATCGGATTTTCGCATCGCCTCTTGTTACAGGGCATACAGCTCAGATCCTGCCGGATGATCCTTCCCCTTAAAGGGCCTGTCCTCTGCGGATTGGTAGGACCGATCAGCGCAATGACCTCTTTCCCCAGCGCCACTGCTAAGTGCATGGGCCCGGTATCACAGGTAACTACGGCAACAGCACCTGCAATTACCTCTGAGAGTTCCTGGATGTTTGTTTTTCCCACAAGATTAATAACGCTGTTTCCGGCCATGGATTCTATCCCGCCGGCCACAGGTGTATCAGTAGGACCGCCTGTGAGCACCGCATGCACCTCATAACGCTCCATAAGTCCCTGGGCGAGTGATGCAAATCCTTGAGTTGTCCAACGTTTTGCGCTTGTAGTGGCGCCGATGTTAAGGACCACGTATTCCTTGGGGAGATCAAACGGCAGTCTCCCTGTGACGGGGATATCCCACCTGATTTCGCCTGGGGTAATCCCCAGATAGCGTGCAAATTCGAGGTACTGGTAAACCATGTGCACCGATGGATCAGATACCGGGATCCGTTCAAAAGGATAGAGCCATGTGAATTCCTTGCAGCGCGCCTTATTGAAGCCGATCTTCCTGTCACTGTAGGCAGCCATGCAGAAAAGGCCTGACTTGATGATGCGCTGGAGGTCCAGGGTGATGTCGAAGTGTTGCCTCCTTAGTTCATTAAATACACTCGGGAAGACCTGAAGCCATCGCTTTTTATCAAAAAGAATGGCACGATTCACACTTGCATGAGAGGATACAAGCGGATAACTCAAAGGTTCCACCAACCAGTGTATGCGTGCCTGCAGCTGTTCATGAAGGGTTATGGCCAGAGGCAACGTATTGATCACATCACCCAAAGCGCCTAGTTTGATGAAGAGGATATCCATTGTACGTTGTTTAATATGATATTTGTGCCTCTATACCATTGTTTATATGATAAGATAAAGCCTTGAGATGCGCCCTGAATCCCCATGGTTGATGAATCTTAAAAATAATGCTGTTTAGTGAAAAATTACAAGCTCGTTATCTAGAGAAATGAGTTTTACCGAGCTTGATTCATGCCTTGCATAATGGTATGCCTTGCACGCACCTTGAACAAGAAGCTCTATTGGAGGCAAAGACAAAGAGGTTCAAGCAAAGTGTGGATGGCAGCCATTCAATTATTTTATCACCGGTTCACTAATGAGAAGGTTTTAAGGATTATCATTAAATGGAATTTCTTCGCAGTGAGGAATCATGAATCTTATAAATAAATATCTGCCAGAACATAATTTGAATGTATTCTTTTTAAATATCCTGCTTGTTCTGGGAGTAGCCAGTTTTATTTTATTTTTCTTTGTCATAAACACTGGAGGTGTAAGGACAAGCCTTATCGTGTGTGATATCAACCTGGTAGTTTTAATTTTAATGAGGGCATACAACCCAATCAGATATAAACATATAGTTTATACAGTCATCATTACACTTTTTCTTGTTATACCAAGCTTTTTTATTTCAGGGGTATATACAAATATCAGCACCATATTCACTGTTCTAAAACTTTTAGGCATTGTACTGAGTATTCATTATCTTACTATCATCAATAATCAGCTGAGTATAAAGGTGTTATTAAAATATGTTCTTATGGTTTTATTGCTCCTTACTATAATATGCCAGTTTGTTTCATGTGTTTTATTCCATATGCCTTATGGAACATTTTCTAATCCCCATATTCTCGGTAGCACGAGCATTTTGACGCTTCCAATAGTTTTTTATTTTTTTTATACATCAAAGTCACTGAGTAAAATTGTCTTTTCCATCGTCGGAATCCTTAATGTTATTACATTGATTCTTTCAAATTCTAGGGCAGCCTGGATAAGCATAACGATCAGCTGTGTATTTGGTATTATAATGTTTCTAAGAGGAACAAAGAGGTGGATTAGTTTATTGGTCCTCGTTAGTTTACTTTTTCTTATTATATGTATTGATTTGAGGGTTGAAATGCGATTGTCGGATCTTTTCGTTAATATAAATAAACAAGCAAGAGTGTTTATATGGAACGATGTAATAAAGATTTTGGAGCACAATAAGATTTCAGAGTGGGTTTGGGGACATGGCGTAGGGATTGATCGAACTGTGAAATACCCAAGCTATGAGGTTAACTTTCCTCATAATTTTTTCTTAGAGATTGTTTATGATAATGGTATTTTTGGTGTTTTTCTCCTTTGTGTGCCTTTATCATTTTTATTTATAAGATTATTCAAAGATACCATTAAGGTGGTGAAGAAAGATGATAGGGTATTTCTTTGTTGCCTGTTAGTGGTATTCATTGCGTGGTTCTTGGATGCAAGCATTGTATTTCCTTTCTACTCAAAAAATTCACTTTACCCATTCTCCTTGATTTTGGGGGGTATGGTAATGTATAGAGAAATGTTGATACAACCCAATGTCAAGAATACGATCCTTTTGGATTAACACAATGATTTTGAACGGGGAAGATTTGCTGAAACAAATAAGATATGGTGTCGGCCAAATTTAAGGCGATCGTGACATTAACAATCTTGCAGATCAATTGCTCAATAATGATTCGTATAACAATTTGAATCAGTTATGAAGTATTCCCCTATTAGTATAGTAATCCCAAATTATAATGGGGAAGATTTATTACCTAGATCACTTCCTAAGATTTATGACGCCGTTGAACAGTACCCTGGTAGAGTGGAGGTAATTGTCGTTGATGATGCTTCGCAGGATGGGAGCGTTTTACTCCTGAAGGAAAAATTCCCAGGCATTAGAATTGTTTGTCATGATATCAATAAAGGATTCTCTGAAGCTGTTTACACGGGTATAATGCTCGCTCTAAATGAAATTATTATTTTGTTGAATACGGATGTTTATCCTGACAAAAATTTTATTAATCCTCTTGTGAAGTGGTTTGATCTCAAAGATACCTTTTCTGTTTCTCCACTTGTTTATAATACTGATGGGATAATATCCGGGGTATCATGGAATATTTGTAAGATAGAAAGAGGTACCATTCGATATGTGAGGATGAGTGTTGATGATATATTTAAGGCTCAAAGTAAAGGAAAACCATTAATGAGCATGTTCTCTTCAGGTGGTTCGATGGCTCTCCGCAAGAGTATGTTTATGGAGTTAAATGGATTCTTAAGCTTGTATAAGCCATTTTATCATGAAGATGCGGATCTCTGTTTGCGTGCCTGGGAAAAGGGGTGGAAGACATACTGTGAGCCCAGTAGCAGTGTGATCCACGATCATCATAGTACAATAAATAGGTTCTTTTCTTATCTAAGGATAAAAACAATAAGTAAGAGAAATAAATTTATATACTTATGGCTTCATCTCTCAAAGAGGAAAATCTTCTTTTCCCATATCCCTTGGCTGTTACCTAGGTTTATTGGTAGGATCATACGGCTGGATATCCCATTTATAGCAGGATTCATTTTTGCTTTAGCATCTCTTGGTGAAATATATAAAATTCGCTCATCTATAAATAATAATAAGCTAAATTTTTGGCTTGATGATTTATCTATCATACTTCTGAGAGAAATGAAGGAATTGTGTAAGTAAATAAATTTATAGATTAAACTAAAGTATCCAAAGGATTAAGGTATGTCTAAAGTATTCATCTTCTCAAAATCAAGAAGTAAAACAGGCAAAATAAGGTACCTAGAGCGTGCGTTTATAGAAAGAGGACATGAAATTTTATGGTTAAAAACTCCAAGGGTTCTTCGCCGGAAGGGAAAGAATGCCGATGCTTACATGTTGGATCAGATAGAATCTTTTAACCCCGATATCGTATTCATTAATTCCCAAGATATACCTTTCTCTGTGCTGAAACAAATCTCGGGGGGGCCGATAAAGACGGTTATGTTTTTTGAAGACCCTTGGGTTACGAGCATTCTCCCTGACGTCTTTGAGCGGGGGAAATTGGTTGATATTTTCTTGGTGACTGCAGAAGGGGTGCTCGAAGAATATCGTAAAGCAGGAGTAAAGAATCCCGTATACATCATCAATGCCTGTGACAGGTATGTACACCGAAGGAGACATCCGATTCTGCCGATATGGAAATCTGATGTGGCATTTATAGGCGCCGCAAGAGAGAACGAATCCAGAGTAGATCTTATACAGAGACTCGATGAGATCTGTAATGTAAGAGTTTATGGGAAGAATTGGGAGTTGATTAACAAGAAGGCTACCCTGAAGAATATATATCCCCGAAGCTATTCTTTGGTATGCGGTGGCACTAAGATCGTACTCGGTGCAGATAATACAAGTTCTCTTTATGGATACTGGTCCAGCCGTCTTCCGTTTACATTGGGGTGTGGCGGATTTCTCTTAACGAATTATGTCCCAGGAATGGAGAAGTTTTATACGAATCGTGAGCACCTTGTGTGGTATAAAAGTGAAGATGAATGTATCGATCTCGTTAAGGAATTTCTTGCAAAACCTAAAGAACGCGAGAGAATAGCTGATCAGGGTTATCGGTATGTGCATGAGCACAACACCTTTCACCATTTTGTAGACAGGGTGCTGGCTCTCTGTGATCAAAACCGTCCATAAAGTGGGGGGTGATTCTCGCCCTGAGACCCTGAATATGTACCCACTTCATCATACGGGGTGCGCCCAAACTTCGTTGACAGTCGACCACTGTTGTGTCAATAAATCACTTCGCATATGCAACCCTTCGTGATAATTCCCAGATAGATTATGTTGTGGTCATCCCGAGTTAGATAAACTCCAAAGATGGGGGAAATACAGCGATGCCTGAAAGACAGAAACTGACTGTACTTATACCATGCTTCAATGAAGAGAGGAATATGGAGGAGTGCCTGAAGAGCGTCTCGTGGGCCGATGAGATTTTTATCGTAGATTCCTATAGTACAGACAGGACGCTTGATATAGCTAAGGCTTACACAGATCGTATTGTTCAGCATGAATTTATCAACGATGCCGTTCAGAAGAACTGGGCCATACCTCAGGCTACCTATGACTGGATCCTTATTGTTGATTGTGATGAACGGGTACCCCCTGAGTTGCGAGATGAAATAATCGATCTGTTAAGCAATGACCAACTCAAGGATGGGTACTGGATCTTTAGAAAGAATTATCTCATGAATAAACATGTTAAATACTCCAGCTGGGGGAATGATTCCGTCCTCAGGCTGTTTCGGAAGAGTAAAGGGAGGTACGAAGAAAAAAGGGTTCATGGGGAGATTATTCTCAGCAATACAGGTGTTCTCAATTCCACCCTTGATCATTATACCGTACCTTCCATGGGAGAGTGGGTCAATAAGATTAACCGGTACACCTTGTATAAGGCTCAGGATAAATATGACAAGGGTATCACGTTTCCTGTCCTCTACATGCTGGTGAGGCCACCCTTGCGTTTTCTCAAGGATTATGTGTTACGCCTTGGCATACTCGATGGATGGAGGGGGTTCCTGATCTCTGCAATGGGTGCCTTTGCAGACCTCGTCATGACAGCCAAGCTCCTGGAGATGACATACGACAAGGGGCAGAAAGGATAACCCATGCGAGTTGTGCATATCAACCTTGAGCGAACTTGGCGCGGTGGTGAGCGACAAACCCTTTATCTCATGGAAGGACTCAGACGTCTCGGCCATGAATCCCTTCTGATTGCACGTACCAATGAGATGTTCATCAGTAAGACAAAAGACATGGGTTTTCCCGTGCACGTCATAAGGAAACCGTTCCTGATCCATGGAGGCCTCCTTTCCAGATTTGATGTGATTCATGCACATGAAACCCGCGGCATTCAGCTTGCAGTTGCCTGGAAACCCATTCATGGCAGACCCATTGTGGCAACCAGGCGTATCGACAGTCCGCCTTCGCGCAATATCCTGACACGGCAGATGTACAGCAGGCTCAACTCTCTGGCCGCAGTCTCGGAAAAGGTGAAGTCCGTCATGGTTACCTGGGAGGGCAATAACCGAAGTATCATGGTGATACCTGATTCCATAGACATGAACAGACAACTATCCGACAGCACTGTCAGGATACTGAAGGACAGATTCCGGTCTATGAAGGTCATAGGGTGCATAGCTGCCCTTGAGAAGCGCAAGGATCACATCACGCTCCTCAGAGCTGCATCTCTAATACAGGACAAAAGGGAGGATGTTGTCTTCGTGCTCATCGGTGATGGGGACCTGCGTGAAGAATTGGAACGCCAGGCCGGAAAGTTGCATCTGCATAACATCATCTTTGAAGGATATCAGGATGATCCTTATCCCTACTACCCCATCTTTAATGTGTTTGTCCTGACATCGAGAGAAGAGGGTCTTGGCAGTTCCATCCTGGATGCCTTCTTGTATCATGTCCCTGTAGTTGCTACAGCAGCGGGAGGAATTCCGGAGCTTGTGAAAAATGAGGAAACCGGATTACTGGCTGGAGTGGGAGATTATGCTAGGATAGCCGAATCTATTTTGAAGATGCTTGATGATACGGATTTCTGCACATATTGCACAACGAATGCCTACGGCATTCTTGCAAAGCGGTTCTCCATTGAGGCAATGGCAAGGGCATATGAAGGGATATACCTGGCGCTGCTTCAAAATGAATTGCATCCATGAGGTGACCTGAAAGCCCCATGTATATCCGTACTGGAGAGTTGAAAAGCAAATTCTCCTGGTTGAAGGAGATATGAGTGTTGGCTGATCATTCGGACATTATTGATAAAAGCATACTTATATCCCAACTCAATAAGATCAACCAGGATTATGTCAGGGAAGATAGGCACATATCTTTTAAGGTCAACATACCAGATGTCGGTGAGATTGCATGCTCAAAGGTTTTCCGTGCAATACAGGGCAAGAGACTGGTATGTCTCGGCGAAATACGCTCAAGAATGGTAATAGTAAAACTCTACTTCTCAGCCAGAAGGGCCCATGCCAACTGGAAGAGGAGCAGCAGAGGTTGCAGGGCCTTTGCTGAAAAAGGTATCCCTGCTCCGGAAATCCTCTTTTCCGGTCATATCCCCGACTATGGGATCTATGTCATTGTCTTTGAATACCTGACGGATGCCGTACGGGTCGACAGTGCATTAGAGGCATGTCCGGATATCCATCAGGTGGAGAGGGTGCTTGATGTCCTCATGGCCTTTCTCGGGAGCTGTCACGAGCAGGGGATACTGCAGAACGATCTCCACCTGGGCAATTTCATGATTCTGGATGAGTGCATATATGCCCTCGATGGAGATCAGGTGAAGATTTACCGTGGGGCCATCGGTCCGAAGAGATCACTGAGCAATCTGGCTTGTCTGCTAGCAAACCTCCCACCTGTGTACAACGGGGGTATGGAGGATCGGATAATGGCCTATGTGAAGAAGAGGGGGTGGGTCATTACAGATCGCGAGATGGTAAGGGTCAAGAGAGAAACACGAAAGATCAGACAGGGTATACTTTCCGAATACCTCCGGAAGACGAACAAAACCCGAGACCCATTCCTTACCCGATGGGATACCCGGTTTTTCTCAGTCTATGACAGGCACCAATTTGATGTGGTGTATGAAGAGATCCTCGACGCCTCACGGCATCTTCCCCATGGTGAAGGGAACCGCTTGGCTTCAGGATATTCCCTAATCTCGGTGGGAGACAAGGAGATGCTCGTATGGTCCTCAAGAGGATACGGACCGCGCATACTCAAGAGGTTTTGGTCTGCAAGCAGGATCTGGAAGAATGCTCTCATGCTGAGGAGAATAGGCATAGAAACCCCCATACCGGTTACCCTTGTAGGCAAGTGTAGAAATATTTTTAGGTGGGACTGTGCAGTTTTTTTCAAACCTGTGGAAGGGATGAACCTCAAGGATTTTTTTCATTCCGAGAATGTGACCTCAGATATAAAGGGGAGTATTGCAGAAGCCCTGGCAGATACATTCACCCGCATGGAGGAATTTGGGATAACCGCCGGCCGCATCAACCCGGAAGGGATTATCATATCGGGTCTTAGGGTAGTATTTCACAATCTTTTAATATTCAATCGACCAGCCTTTTACAATTGGTCAACACAGGAAGGGAGGTTAGAGAGGTTCCTCTCCTCTTTTGTTGATATACCCGGGCTTACTGAACTTATTACAGGGCATCTGAAGGACAGTGGCATCATCAAAGTTCAAAGATCCTCATTCGTACTATAAAGCTCAAGGGCTTTCTGCCCTTAAAACCTTATACGATAATGAGGTTTGGTGTGATAACTAACTTGGGCTTGACGGGGTAACACAACTCGCATACAGCTTAATAAGAAATAGTGGGGAGGTGTGCTGATGGAGGAGGAGAAGAGTCATGTACGGGCGATTGTGGTTGTCCTCCTTGTAATATTCTTAGGCGGGTTATTTGTCGGATATTACTTCTGGGGCTATCGGAAACAGCAGCACCCTGATTACAAAGACATGCTCAAGCAGACTAGCTCCTATATCTCGGCCTTGGAGGAAAAGAATCAGGAGCTGACCGGCAGGGTGAGTGCCCTTGATAACGAGGTTGCATCATTGAAAAAGCAGCAGGGCGTCCCCGAAGACAGCCAGATCGCGCGTTTAAATGAAAGACTCTCAGCCTTGGAGAAAGAGAACACCGACCTCAAGGCAACTGCAGGTCAAAACGAAGCCCTTGTCCAGGAAAACCAGCAACTTCGGCAGAGGGTGCAGACTCTTGTGGAACAGATGAACTCATCAACGAGACCTTCAAAGGCCAGCGGGAGCGCACCGGTTCAGGTACCGGCCCCGCAAGGGACTATTCCTTAGAGGTCATATCAGACCCCGATAACCTTGTGGATAAACATATTCGCCAGCTCCGGGTCAAACTGGCTCCCGATGCAGCGTATGATCTCTTCAATAGCCTTGTCGATAGGTAATCCGTTCCGGTAAGGCCTGTCCGTAGTCATAGCATCATAGGAATCTGCGAGCGTAATAATGCGTGAGAGGAGAGGGATCTCACCACCCCCGATCCCTGCCGGGTATCCTTTACCGTCATAGCGTTCATGGTGATAACGTATGACGTCCGTCTCGCGCGACATAGGTGGCAGGGGCTTTAAGATATCTGCCCCGATATCGGGATGTCTCTTGATGATCTTGAACTCTTCATCAGTGAGCTTGTCTTTCTTCAGGAGTATGCTGTCGGGTATACCCACCTTCCCGATATCGTGGAGCGAAGCGGCGATATACAGCACATCCTTTTCATCATCAGACAGCTTGATGATATTGGCCAAGGCGAGAGAGAAGTTGGTGACCCTGGTGGAATGCTGGGATGTGTGCGGGTCTCTGGCATCCAGGATCTTGGCCATGCTGTTCAAGGTGGAGAGCATGTTCTCGTAAAGACCCTCATAAAGGGCCACATTTTCCATGCGTTCAGCGGAGCGGTTGAGGAGATACAGAATCTTTCCCTCCTTCTCCTCGCCGAGTATGGAGTCGGAACGGATATCAAGTGTGCCGAATACCTGGCCTTCGATCATGAGTGGAAAGATAGTCACGAAGTTCCGGCTTGAAACGCCCAGAGAATTGTTTTTCCTGATGATCTTCCCCTCGACGAGATCGGCGCTGATGATTCTGCCTTGTCCATTGCCGGTATCAATGAGTGTCTGGGTCTTCCGGTTTAAGGGATAGAATTGAACATCCACATTCTCAAGAAGTTGCTTGGAGACGTCTACGATGGCACCCACCAGATCGCGGATACCCTTTAAGCTGATGATCTTCTCGGATATGGCCTGCAGGGAGTTGATCTCTTTGTTCTTGTCTTCCAGCTGTCCCACAAGGGTGTCGATGAGGCGATGGAGCTGCAAGGCGTCCGAGAATCTCCTGTTCTCCTCGAGCAAGAGCTTTTCTCGCTTCATCTTACTGAGAACAAGCTGGATCTGGCTCACCTTGAAGGGCTTTGATATGAAGTCGGAGGCCCCGCACTTCATGGCATCAATGGCGATCTCTAAGGAAGCATAACCGGTGATCACAATGATGGGCAGCGATACATCGCGGGCCTTGATCTTTTTAATGAGCTCGATCCCGGTCATCTTAGGCATCATGATATCGGTGAATATGCATAGATAAGAGCCGGTATCCAACATGGCCAACGCCTCCAGTCCGTCGGAGGCGGTATCAGGAGCGTATCCGAGCTCTTCTATTATCTGCGATATGGTCTCCCGTATCCCGGGATCATCGTCAACAATGAGGACCCTGTTGTACATCAAGCAATCCCTTTTAAAATTCTGCCTTTGTATTCGCCGAATTCCCTTTCAGTAATCAGCCCCTCCGTCTTGAGCCTGCCGAGATATTCTATGGCGGAAAAGGCCTTGCTCATATCGTTGGGGCCCTGCAATGCCCTCATCACAGGCGGCAGTGCCGTGTTTGGATAATCTTCTCCTATTGCTTTTGAGAGTTTCGACTGCAGCAACGTTACCTGTCTTTTCAGCTGAGCGATCTCATCCATGAGGTCCTGCCTTTGCCTGAGTCGGTTGACCACAATACGGATTTCTTCAATATTAAATGGCTTCTTGATATATGAAAAGGCACCCTGGTTCACTGCCTCGATGGCCGTATCCAGCGATGCATATCCGGTGATGAGGACAAACGGTGTTGTAATCCCTTTCTTATGAAGTCTCTCAAGGAGTTCGAGCCCCGTTATACCAGGAAGCATGAGGTCAGAGATAATGATGTCAAATGACTCTTTCTCTGAGATAACAAGTAAATCCTCTGCCTTATGGAACCTTTTTGACTTGAGCCCTTCCTCAATAAGGATTTGTTCGATAAGATCAAGTATTTCATCCTCATCATCGACAATGGCTGCACGCACTTCTACCATGTCTTCCCTTATCGAAAGGGGCGAGACACAACTTTAGAGAATACCGCGATTTTTCTTCTGCTTGGAATTATTTGAAATTGCTCGGTTATGTTCTTCGAGCGAGTGGGAGAATGAATGTGTCCCATCGCCTTGCGAGACGAAGTAGAGGTAAGTGGTCTTTGCAGGCCAGAGTGCGGATCGAATGGAATCCAAACCGGGGTTGCATATAGGACCTGGTGGGAGCCCTCCATGTCGGTAGGTGTTGTAAGGACTTTCCCTCAACAGATCATCCGGGCCTATCTTGCCCGTAAAGCCCTCAATGCCGTAAATGGCGGTCGGATCGGATTGGAGGCGCATTCCCCGCATCATTCTGTTGTGAAATACCGAGGATATAATGGGCTGTTCAGCCTTTGCATAAGCCTCCTTCTCGATGAGAGATGCCAGCGTGATGACTTCAAGCTTGGACATGCCGATCGCTTTTGCCCGCTGTTCCATCTCAGGGGTATATATGCCTCTGAAACGGTCAATCATCTTTGCCATGATCTCCAGTGGTGTCATATGGGGGACCAGGTAATAGGTGTCAGGATAGAGAAAACCCTCCATGGAAGGTGCCTTTACCTGAAAGAAGTCTTTTGTCTTCGGGCTGAGTGCACTTTGAATAAACAGGTTCTTGGGGATAAGTCCTGTCCTTGATACAGCCTCTCCTATCTGATAGATCGTATAACCCTCAGGGATGGTGATGCGATACTTGAGTGTCTTTCCCCTGAACAATATATCCATGATATCCATTGGGACATGGTTGCCTTCGAACACATATGCGCCTGCCCGGAGATGCTTTGCCTTGCCTGTAAGGGTGGCAATGATTATGAAGGTGCCTGCATGGGATATGACTCCAGTGTTCTTAAGAGTCTGTGTGATCTCCCAGGCACTCTGCCCCGGCACGATATCCACCTCAACAGGTTTGTGTGGAGTGATGGGTGTTCTCAAAAAGGAGCATGTGTGGACGAAGACAAGAGTGAGGAGACATACCAGCAAGAAAAGAAGGGCGCGCAGGCGAGTTCTCATGTATTCTCCGAATCCAGATATCCTTTCAGGATAATGCTCGCAGCGATCTTATCCACGATTGCATTGCGCTTTCTCCCCTTGACATTGATCCTCATGAGCAACTCATGAGCCTCTGATGTAGAAAGCCTTTCATCAAAGAATACAACAGGTAAGTCGAGCACTTTCTCAAGGTCTTTGCCCCATTTAATTACCTCTTCCCCCTTATTCCCGAGGCTGCCGTCCATATTGTAAGGCAGACCTACCACAACCTTGGACACCTGGTATGCATCAGCAATGGTCTTTATAACCTTAAAATGTGACCCATCGGACTTTACCTGTATGGTTTCGATAGGATGGGCCATGGTCTCTGACGGATCACTCAAGGCAACGCCGATGCGTTTACTGCCGTAATCCAATCCTAATATCCGCATGACCTCTAGCTGTTTACAAGGGTCTTCATGGACCGAAGGGCCTCGGTATCACCTATGCAGACAAGCACGTCATCAACCGAGATTGTCATATCGGCACCTGGGTTGAAGATCATCTTGCCGGCACGATCCCTGATCGCGACTACGATGAGACCGATGTCCTTCCTTATGGGGGCGTCTTTCAATGTTTTACCCACAAGACAGGAGTCTTCGCGGATCTTAAACCCTTCCATTTGAATAATAAAATCTCCGGTCTTCTCACCGGTGGCCAGCTCAATGAAGTCCACTACCGTGGGCTTGAGGATGATATTTGCCATGTGGCGGCCTCCGATGAGGTAAGGAGAGACCACTTTATTTGCCCCGGCCCGTATGAGGTTCTTGGTGGAGTCCTCAGTCTCGGCCCGGGCAAGCACAAAGAGATCGGGATTAAGCTCTTTGGCTATCAGGATGATGTAAACATTTGTCATGTCGGATGATGCCGTGGCAATGAGACCCTTTGCACGCTTGATCCCTGCTTTGAGCAGGATGTCTTCATCCGAAGCATTGCCTAAAATATGTGGGACACCTGTGCGCTCAAGGTGCTCGATGATGGCGGGATCATTATCTATCACAAGAAATGTCTTGTTTGAGTGAAGGAGTTCCTGGCTGATGAGCGACCCGATCCTTCCGTTGCCGCAGATGATATAATGATTGTTCATCCGCATGATTGTCTTATCCAACCTAAGCCTCCCAAAGTAATGTTGCATCTCACCCTCTACTATGAACCGGGTAAAGGATGCAAACACGTATGCAGCAGACCCAACGCCCAGGAAGATTATGAAGATGTCAAAGACCTTGCCGATCTCTGTGAGAGGATGAATCTCCTGGTAGCCTATTGTGGTTATGGTAATGAGCGTCATGAAAAACGCATCGAGGTAAGTCCATCCTTCGATGAAGTGAAAACCCAAGGTCCCTATAGTGAATACAATACACAGGAGTGCCGCCCCGTATTTCAGGCGTGATGCCGGTGCGCGTTCCTTTATTTCCAACGAATATCCTTCACTTCTACCTGGAATGATGACACTTCTTGAGCTGGCTTCCCAAAGAAGGCTACGGCGAACGGGATGTCGCTGGAGGGAAGCGTTGAACCCGGGGATGCGGGATCAGAGGTCAGAAGGGCATCGATATCCTTCTGTGGTTGCTTGGTGAATTCGCTCGTATCCGGTACGATACCCGCATAGGCGAGACGGGATTCAATGAGTTTGCCTGTCTTGTCATATACCCTGGCCTCTACCATGACCGATTCAACAGGCTTAGCCGTGATTTTTCTGAGGTTGCCCTTGATTACAAGTACACTGCCCTCCTGCTCATGGGTGAGCATCTCATAGGTGAGGCCATGTTCATCTATGGAGAAAAATGGTCCTTTCAGCAGGGTAGCTTGGGGACTCTCCTGTTTGGCCCCATGAAAGAACGGAATCTTGTCGCGTAGTAACCACAAGGAGGCGCATGTTGCCACGATAAGGCAGATGATGAGGACGGCAATTTTCAGGTGGCTTTTCTTCTCAGTCTCCTGGGGTTCTGATTCCTCTTCTGTTTCGGCTGCATCAGAGCCGGTCCCAAGTATAGAGTCAATTTCCCGGATGACCGATTCCGTAGCAGCTTGGGACCCTTCCGATTTTGACTCCGGAGGCGTCTCGCTAATCTCCATGGAGGCCTCTTCAAGAACTGATTCCTGTGATGAAAGGGATTCATCCACGGCAGGTGCCGCCTCTACAGGTTTTGAGCTTAAAAGTATGTCGAATTCCTTTTCCAGGGAGACTTCGGATTCCATGGTGTATGAAAAGACATGCTGACAGACACTGCAGCGCATTTTGATCGTGCCCTGTGTGAGGCCTTCTTGGGAAAACCTGAATTTGCTGTGGCAGCTTGGACAATTAACTATGACCATGAGAGGTTCCTCCTGTCTTCGGGGTCGAGTACGCACAGCTGCGGCAATGTACGGTAATTCTCTGCGAAGTCCAAGCCGTATCCCACTACAAACCCCTCGGTTATACGGAAACCGTAGTAGTCAGGTGATATGGAGGTCTCCCTCCTCTGTGTCTTGTCTATCATTGTGCAGATCTTGACAGAAGCCGGTCCTTTTTCCAAGAGGTGCTTTTTAAATGCAAGTAAGCTGTGTCCGGTGTCCATGATGTCATCAACAATTAAAACATGCTTGCCGGTAATTGGTTCATGAATATCATCAATGAGTGCGACATCTCCTATGGGACCGTCGGAGTTACCATAGCTGGATAGTCTGGCAAACTCAATTCTCACGGGGAGATTGATCCGGCGGACCAGATCGGACATGAACATGAAGCCGCCTTTTAAGATACCTACGATGAATAACTCATGGCCCTGATACGCTAACGAGATCTTATCCCCAAGCTCAGCGACCTTTTCAGCAATCTCGCTTGCGGTATAGAGCACTTTCATGGTCTGATCTATAACGTATCGTGGCAGGGGTGTCAATGTAGTGTTGGCGCGCTTAATGCCATCATCTCCAGGATTATAAAGGGTATGGACTTTTTCGTGAGATTTGTGTAAGATATTTAATTAACACGAAAAAGCGAGACATTTCCCATCGTATAACCCTACAATTGATTTAATGATTTATATGTGAAGGGTCTTTAAAAGTTATGCAGGATCAAAGAACACATAAACGTATCAGAGTGAATATGAAGGTCGCCTATCGTGACAATGCCCATGCTTATAAGGTTGGCAAGGTTTACGACATCAGCAAGAGCGGCATGTATGTCCAAACCTGGGACATCCCCAATGTGGACGGATATGTGATCGCCAGTATTGATGCCGAAGAGTTCGGCAAGGTCATTTGGGTGCAGGGGCATGTCATCTGGAAGACCCGCTCGGGCATGGCCGTCATGTTTACGAGCACTGACGAAAAAGGGCTCAACAACATTTTATCCTACCGGAGCGTTTAATCAAATTTCCTGTATTGTTTAAAGCCCAGAGGCGGTTATTTCTTGCCCGTTACCGTGTACCCTTTTTCTATCTGGGCCCTGGATTCGACCAGAAGGCCCATGGAGCTGTTATCAAGGGTCTGAAGCACGAGTGCCATGCCGATATATTCATGGAATATCGCCACTTGTTCCCTTTTCCCTTCCTCATCGAACTTTGTCGGCTTTGTTATATTCAGGATTGATCCCTTGTCCACCCCCTGGTTTTTCCCGGCATCCAGGAAGACCAGGTTGTTGGTGCTGCTGCCTGATGTGCCGCCATGGAAGTCAATAACCTTTGCCGGAGCATTTAAAGTCGGCTGGGATATAGTCAGCATCAATGGCCTGACAGGGGCAAGGTCATCGAAGATCACATCGCCTACCTTGGCTTCTTGAAGGGAGTATATGAGGCGGGACTTTACAATATCAGACTGTACGTCTTCCACTACAGCTGTGGCTACCGCCTTATAGAGATACCCTGCCGGTTCGCCTTCTTTTGTAATATCCTGTATCTTAGAGACAATGGTGATCGCTTGATCCGGTTTCAGCTCCGAGGTCGTCTTGATAACGATGTGATCGTTTTGAGAGATAAGCTCTCCCCCCTCGATCTTCTTAAGTATCGTTCCGGAACCGGTCAGGATGTTAGGGCTGTAGATGTAGGTTGCATACTGCGGTGAAATCAATAAAGATTTCTCTTTAACCGCAGCAGCTTCTTCCGGGGTATAGATTGTCATTTTTGTTTCCTTACCGCCACGATCAGGAGATGGGATGATCTTAATGATAGTCTTGTCGCCGTCTTTTGTGATGATCACAATATCCCCGGGGTAAATAAGATGTGGATTGGTAATGTCCTGGTTATTTGCCCAGACAAGGGGCCACTTCCACGGCGTCTTCAGATATTTCATGGAGATGTCCCACAGGGTGTCCCCCTTTATGACGGTGTGCTTTATCTCATCTGCCGGGCATGGACTGATCAAGCCAAGAAACAAAAAAAGGCCCATCACAATTAGTGCATATTTTTTCAAAGCGGGTCCTCCTTTGATTTCTTCAATTCAGGCATAGTATCTTTGTTTTCTTGTATCGGAGAAGTCAAGGATATTCTTGAATGTTAGTTGCATGGGACGAGCCTTTGGATTACAGTAACCATTATGTTACCAGGCGATATCTATAGCCAGGCGCATCTCTTCATAGCAGCTACCAGGGTGTTCGAGCACCTCCACCATCAGCCCCCCTCGCTGAAGGGTTTAAAGGAATTCCTTCAGGTTTCAGAAGAGGAACTCTCACGCATATCCAGGAAGCTCGAAGACATAGGGGCTATCGATGTCATCATCAGCGGTGGAGAGGTCCGGTTCTCCGTACGGGATCACACCAAACTCGAGGAGCTCCCTCGGACCTTAGAGGCTCCCAGAATGGAAGAAGAGATCTCACAGTTCAAGACAAAACAGGAGTCCCGCCTTAAGGGTATTGAGGATTCACTGGCGAAAAAAGGTGACAAGAGCAGCATCTTTTCCGAGCTTGAAAAGGCCCTCAAAGACCCATCCCTATTAAAAAAGAAGAACCCTCTCGACTAAAAAAGAGACCAGTCCTTTAAAACCCTTCTTGGTAATTGATCTTTAGAAAATGGGTAATGTGCCTTACCTGATCTGTGCCATAGATCTAACCTTCGTATGAGTGGAGTATCGAGACACGAAATCAAGAGGTTAGATATCTCGGGAATCCTTGTCATGAGAGGTTTTCAGAGCACCCATTATGATCTTGTGTTTTACCGGCCTCTATTGTATAGGAACGCAACTTAAACAGGAATACGGAACGACGGATGGGGGGAAGGAAACCATGTATAGTGTAGACGAAACTAAAAATGAGCACGAGAACACCGATTCAACAAAGGAGGATCTTGCAGAAACCAAGCCGGAGAACCATGAGGCTGAGAGCACCAATTTTGAGGCCCTGTATGAGGGGACATTTGATAAGCGTATAACACCCGGATCAGTGGTGACGGGCACGGTAGTTCAGATCGGCACGGACCATATCATGATCGATATCGGGAGAAAGATAGACGGACAGGCACCTATAAACGAGTTTATCGGAGATGACGGGGAGATCACCACTGCCGTGGGCCAGGAAGTCGAGGTTCTTGTTGAGAGCATAAACGCATCCAGAGGTGTGATAAGACTCTCCAAGGAGAAGGCCAAACGGCTGAAGATCTGGGATGATATCGTCAAGGCCTATCAGGATAATTCATATCTCAGGGGAAAAGTGACGGAGAGGATCAAGGGTGGCCTTATCGTAGACATCGGGCTGAGTGCTTTCCTGCCGAGCTCCCAGGCCACGGTCAATCCCGTGAGCGAGACCGACCTTGAAAAGATGATCGGCCAGGCAATCGACGTGGCTATCATCAAATTCAACCGTAAGAAAAACAACGTGGTGGTAAGCCACCGGGAGGTCTTGGAAAAACAGAGAGAAGAAAACAAAAAGCACCTGCTCACAACGTTGGCCAAAGGTAATGTGGTAACCGGCAGGGTCAAGAACATCATGAGCTATGGTGCTTTTGTTGATATCGGGGGCATCGACGGCCTTCTACACATCACCGACATGTCATGGGGCAAGCTTAAGGACCCGAAAGAAAAGGTTGCTTCCGGTCAGGATATTAAGGTTAAGGTGCTTGAATTTGATCCGGCCACTGAAAAGATTTCGCTGGGCCTCAAACAGCTCACGACAGATCCCTGGGAAGGATTGGAGTACCGGTATCCCATAGGTAAGAAGATCAACGGCAAGGTGACCTCGGTTACCAATTATGGCGCATTCGTAGAGGTAGAAGAGGGGGTCGAGGGGCTCGTTCATATCTCTGAGATGTTCTGGACCAAGCGCATGAGGCACCCGTCTTCGGTACTCGATGAAGGACAGAGTGTGGATGTGGTCGTTCTGGGTGTGGATCAGCCTGGCCGCCGCATCTCACTTGGACTCAAGCAGACCATGCCCAATCCATGGAGACAGATCCAGGAGTTTTATCCTGAAGGCACCGTCGTAGATGCCACAGTGAAGAATGTCACTGACTTCGGGCTGTTTGTGAGCATAGATGATACCATTGACGTTGACGGTCTCATCCATGTATCCGACCTTACCTGGGACCCCAAGGTGAAGAACCCCCGTGAGCTTTATAAAAAGGGCGATGTGATCAAGGCCAAGGTCCTGGCCATCGACCCTGAGAACGAAAAATTCTCTTTGGGCATTAAACAACTCCAGCCCGATCCATGGCATCAGATCGCTCTCGAGCATCCGGTGGGCAGCATCATTAAGGGGAAGATCACTTCTCTGACCGATTTCGGCGCATTTGTCGAGATCAAGCCGGGCATAGAGGGCATGATCCATATCTCCGAGGTCAGTAGTGACAAGATCGATTCATTGGCAGAGGTACTTGAAGTCGGCCAAGAGGTGGACGCAGTAGTCTTGAGGATCAGTCCGGAGAACAAGAAGATCGGGCTTTCCATCAAGGCCATTGATGAGGCGCACCACCGAAAGGCTGCACCTGTTCAGGAAAGCAAGCCATCCGATAATAAGGTGGGCACCAACCTTGGTGATCTGCTCAAAGGTCTGCGTGAGACCAAGCAGAAGAGCTAGGCAACATTAAAAGTCGATAAAGGGGAGTACCTCGGACCAAGGGGTATCCCTTACAGTATTTAGCACCGACACAGTGTCCCAAGTATATGGACAACGGAAAAGTTCTTCTATATACTCTGTTGCAGGTATTGTTTCACCGCATTAGGTGCTTTAAACCCGGAGTTCGAAACCGCTAACGCCATGAAACGAAGAACCAAGTGGATACTCTTAATCGTGATTGCCGTTGTTGCAATTGCCTGGGGAGGTAGTGCCGTCAAGACATCCATGAAACCTGCCATTGGTATTATCGAGGTGGATGGCGTTATCACCGATTCGATGCCCTACCTGGATGCCATCAAGCAGTTCACGGATGACGATAAGATCAAGGCGGTTGTGGTACGTCTTGACAGCCCGGGCGGCAAGGTAGGTCCATCCCAGGAGGTCTACAGCGCATTGCTGAAGCTCAAGAAGAAAAAGCCCGTTATAGCGTCTTTCGGTGCGCTGGGCGCATCGGGTGCATACTACATTGCCTGCGCAGCGGACACCATCTATGCCCTGCCGGGCACCATGACCGGCAGCATCGGAGTAATCATGGAGTTCTTCGATGCGAGTGAGGGACTGAAAAGGCTTGGTATTACTCCAAACAGCATTACGGCCGGCACGCTGAAGGATGCCGGGTCACCCTTCAAGCCCATGTCCGAACAGGAGAAGGCCTATTTCAAAGCCCTTGTGGACGATGTTCATTTGCAGTTCATCGAGGCGGTATCATCGGGCAGGAAACTGAAGGTCGAGACGGTACGCCGGCTTGCCGACGGCAGGGTGTTCACGGGCAGACAGGCGCGTGCCATAGGGCTTGTTGACAAAATCGGCGGTCTTGATGATGCCGTGGATGAGGCAAAGAAAAGGGGGCACATAGTAGGTGAGCCCCGCATTGTCCGGCCTGAAACGCATGAAGGAATCTGGGAACTACTCAAAAAGGTCCTTCCGTGGAATGTTATACCGTTGCCTTTGAGAGGAGATCTTACTCAGGGCTTAGGCATGGGGCGGCCTGTTCGCCTTGATTACAGCATCCAGTAAGGAGAGGATCACCATATGGAAAAGATACTCGCAGAAGCCCTGACGTTCGACGATGTACTGCTGCTTCCTGCAAAATCGGATGTGCTGCCTGCAATGGCGGACTTAAGCACACACCTTACGCGGGGGATCAAACTGAACATTCCACTCCTGAGCGCTGCAATGGACACAGTGACAGAGGCATCCACCGCAATTGCCATGGCGAGAGAGGGCGGGATCGGCATCATCCACAAAAACATGTCGCCTGAGGCGCAGGCAGTAGAGGTTGATAAGGTCAAGAAGTCCGAGAGCGGTATGATCGTGGACCCCATCACCATGCGGGCCGACCAGTCAATCGGTGAGGCCCTCAAGCTCATGATGCACTACCGGATATCCGGCGTCCCCATCACGGTCGACGGCAAGCTCATCGGTATCCTCACCAATCGTGATCTCAGGTTCGAGACCGATATGAACAAGCCCATCGGTGAAGCCATGACAAAAGAGAATCTGGTAACGGTCAAGGGCAGTATCTCCCTTGAGGATGCCAAAAAACTGCTCCACAAGTATAAGATCGAGAAGCTGCCTGTTGTTGATGAGGGCTACAACTTAAAAGGCCTCATCACCATCAAGGATATTGAGAAGGCGCAGAAATATCCCCATTCGGCCAAAGATTCCCGCGGCAGGCTCCTGGTGGGGGCTGCGGTCGGTATTATGCCTAATGACGAACACAGGGTGCATACACTCATGAAGGCCGGGGTGGATGTGCTCGTAGTGGATACCGCCCATGGCCACAGCAAAGGCGTCATGGAGTCGGTAAAGGCCATCAAGGACCTCTATCCGAATGCCCAGGTAATATCAGGTAATGTGGCCACGAAAGAGGCCACCGCCGACCTAATCAAGGCAGGGGCGGACGGCATCAAGGTTGGGATCGGACCGGGCTCCATCTGCACTACCAGGGTAGTGGCGGGCGTGGGTGTGCCTCAGATCACTGCCATCATGAATTGCGCCCAGGAGGCGAAAAAGCATGGTGTGCCCATTATAGCCGATGGCGGCGTAAAATTCTCCGGCGACCTCACCAAGGCCATTACGGCAGGCGCCTCCAGCATTATGCTCGGCTCGTTGTTTGCAGGGACCGAAGAGGCGCCGGGTGAGCGGATTATCTACCAGGGCAGAACATACAAGGCCTATCGAGGCATGGGGTCTGTAGAGGCCATGAGAGAAGGCTCCAAAGATCGTTATTTCCAGGCCGAGGTGGCTGACTCTGAGAAGCTCGTACCCGAGGGTATCGTGGGCCGCGTTCCCTACCGTGGACCCATCTCAGAGAACGTATACCAGCTCCTGGGAGGGTTGCGCGCCGGTATGGGATATGCCGGATGCTCAAATATCGAGGAGCTTCAGACCAAGGCAAAGATGATCAAGATCACTTCGGCAGGTCTCAAGGAATCACATGTCCACGACGTGATCATCGTGAAAGAGGCCCCGAATTACAAGCTGGAGTACTGAGAATTAAGATGGGTTTCGTCCATCTCCATTGCCATACCCAGTACAGTCTTTTGGACGGGGCCATCCGTATCGACGACCTTATCAAGGCCACCAAGGCGTTCGGCCAGGATGCAGTGGCCATTACCGACCACGGTGTCATGTACGGGGCCTTGGAGTTTTACGACAAGGCCATTAAAGCGGGCATAAAACCCATTATCGGCTGCGAGATCTACGTCAGCCCGGGAGACATGGAGAGCAGAGATGTCATCCCCGGGCTGCCAAAACATTATCACCTCATCCTCCTTGCCAAGGATAATGAGGGCTACCGCAACCTCATGAAGCTCACCTCGTTGGCCCATACCAAGGGCTTCTACTACAAGCCCAGGGTTGACAGGAAGGTGCTTGCGGAGCTGAGCAAGGGCCTTATCGGTCTCTCCGCATGTCTCCAGGGAGAGGTCCCCTACTGGCTGCTCCGGGACAATGAGGAAAGGGCACACGAGGCCCTTGATTTTTATCGTAAGACCTTTGAAGGGCGTTTCTATCTTGAGATCCAGCACAATGCCCTGCCCGACCAGGATAAGGTGAATCCGCTTATTGTGGACTTGGGAAAACGTACCGGAACCCCTGTGGCGGCCACCAATGATTGCCACTACCTGAAGTCCGGGGATGCCAAGGCCCACGAGGTGCTCCTGTGTATACAGACCCAGAACACCATCCATGACAAGGGACGGATGACCTTTGAAAGCGACCAGCTCTATCTCAAGAGCCCCGATGAGATGGTGAGGGACTTTGGCTGGATACCTGAGGCAGTGGGTGTCACCTCCGATATCGCCGGGCTCTGCAATGTGGAGATCCCCAAAGATGTCTATTGTTTTCCGGTTTATCCCGTCGGCACAGGCAAGAGCCTGGAGCAGGTCATCGAGGATAAATCCTGGGAGGGACTGAAGGCTAGGATGGGGGACGATATCCCCGAGGACTATGCAAGGAGGCTCTCAGAAGAGCTTGAGATCATAAAGTCCATGGGGTTTGCGGGCTACTTCTTAATCGTTGCTGATTATATCCAGTATGCCAAGGGGCACGACATCCCCGTAGGCCCCGGCCGAGGAAGTGCTGCCGGGTCTTTGGTGGCCTACAGTCTGAAGATAACCGACATCGACCCCATAAGGTGGAACCTTCTATTCGAGCGGTTCTTAAACCCTGAGCGCAGGAGCATGCCCGATATCGATGTGGATTTCTGCCAGAACCGAAGAGATGAGGTGATCGAATACGTCAAGAACCGGTATGGAGCCGAGTTCGTGAGCCAGATCACAACATTCGGCAACATGAAGGCAAAGGCTGTCATCAGGGATGTGGGCAGGGCCATGGGAATGGGCTATGCAGAGGTCGACAAGATCGCCAAGCTCATCCCGAACGACCTGAATATCACCCTCGATCAGGCCGTAATGGCCGAACCGCGCCTGAAGGAGCTCGTGGAGACCGACCCTTCGGTGAATCAGCTCATTGAAATAGCCAAGGCCCTGGAAGGCTTGAGCAGGCACGCCTCGGTGCATGCGGGTGGTGTCATCATATCGGATGACAGGCCGCTTACCGACCACGTACCGGTATATGTCGACAAGAAGGGCATGCTCATCAGCCAGTACGACATGAAGCGCATCGAGCGGGTCGGGCTCATCAAGTTTGATATGCTGGGCTTGAAGACGCTCACGGTCATCGCCAAGACAGTTGAGATGCTGCGCTCAGAGGGTATTGACCTTGACATCTCAGGACTACCCCTGGATGACAAACTTACCTACCAGCTCATCGGAGACGGCGATACCTCCAGCGTATTCCAGCTTGAAAGCTCCGGGATGAAGGGCATGCTCAGACAGCTCAAGCCTGACAAGTTCGAGGATATCATCGCAGCAGTGGCCCTTTACAGGCCCGGACCCATGGACCTCATCCCCTCCTATGTCGACCGCAGACACGAAAGGCAGGCCATCGACTTTCCCCATCCTTTGCTGGAAAGGATCCTCAAGGAGACCTATGGCATCATCGTCTACCAGGAGCAGGTCATGCAGATCGCACAGGAGATGGCCGGTTACACCCTGGGCAAGGCCGACCTGTTAAGGCGTGCCATGGGCAAGAAGATACGCGAAGAGATGGCAAAGCAGCGCCAGATCTTCATGGACGGGTCGGTGGAAAGGGGTGTGGATAAGGAAAAGGCCGGCGAGATCTTCGACCTCATGGAGAAGTTTGCCGATTATGGGTTCAATAAGTCACATGCAGCCGCATATGCTCTGGTGGCCTACCAGACCGCCTACCTGAAGGCGCACCACTTCAAGGAATTTATGGCTGCAAACCTGACGCTGGACCTGAACAACACGGACAAGGTCTCACAGCACATTGCCGAATGCAGGAAGCGCAATGTAGCCGTATTGCCTCCCGATATCAACGAGAGCAGCTTCGAGTTCGTGGTCACAAAAGACGGCATCCGCTTCGGCCTGGGGGCCATAAAGAACGTGGGCAAGGGTGCAGTGGAGGCGATCCTTGCCGAGCGTATCTCAGGGGGGGCTTTTAAGGACATTGCATCGTTCCTTAACAGGATCGCACTGTCCAAGGTGAACAGACGCGTGGTTGAGTCACTCATCAAGGCCGGTTCATTCGACAAGATGCACAAAAACCGCAGGGCCATGTCCGAGATGCTCGATGTACTGCTGGACCAGGCTCAACGGTTAGCCCGCAACAAGCAAGATGCCCAGGGCAGTTTGTTCAGCCTTGAGGAATTCGCAACCGAAGATATCAGCAAACCCCTTGTATTGCACGACATCCCTGACTGGCCTGAGGCTGAGAAGCTCAAGATGGAGAAGGATGGGATGGGATTCTACCTTTCCGGCCATCCGCTGAACAAGTATGCGGATCTCATCGACAAGTATGCCACGGCCACAACCTTGAGCCTCAAGGACGCACCCCCGCAGGTCTTTCTAGCCGGGGTCTTAAGCGCTTTGAATGTTTCGAGGACCAAGAAAGGCGAGGCCATGGCAAGAGGAGTGCTGGAAGACCTTGAAGGCTCCGTCCAGGTCCTTTTCTTCCCCCAGTGTTACGCCAAGTTTCAATCCCTTATCGCCTCGGATGAGCCCGTAATCATCAAGGCAAGGATCAACCGTGAAGAGGAGAACGGAGGAGCGGAATCCGACGTTCATACCCTCGACCTTGTCGCCGAAGAGGTTATGCCGCTGGACGGGGCCGATATGGTGCTGGCAAAACGTGTGATTGTGCGAGTACCTTACACCTTGAGGAGTGAGGCCTTAAGAACCCTCAAAGAGACGATCATCTCCAGCAAAGGTCCGTGCTTGATCTGTTTTGAGGTGGAGACCGATGGTGCGTATGTGAATATTGATGCGGGCAAGGATTACATGGTCTCCCCGGTGAGGGATTTTCTCCAAAGACTTTCCGAGATCGTGGGGCCAAAGGGGGTGGAACTCCAATGAAATCCAAAGAGAAGTTCATTGATATTGATAATGCCCTCAAGGAGCTTCAGGAGACCATATCAAGACTCAAGGGGGTCGATACCGCCGAGATTGAGCGGAAGGTGGAGGTCTTCAGAAAGGACCTCTACGAGGGAATCTCCCGGTGGAGTAGTGTAGAGCTTTCCCGTCATTCCGACCGGCCCGGCATTGATGAGTACATCGCACACCTGTTTCGTGATTTTACCGAACTCAAAGGTGATCGCCGGTATGAAGATGACCCTGCCGTCTTAGGCGGTCTCGCATTTCTGGATGATATACCTGTGGTGGTCATCGGGCACAAGAAGCGCTCAGAGGGGAAGAAGGATTATATCCGTTACCACTACGGAATGGCAAGCCCCTCCGGTCATTATAAGGCCATCAAGCTGTTCAAGCTCGCTGAAAAGTTCAAAAGGCCGGTGATCACTTTTGTAGACACACCCGGTGCCTATCCAGCACCAGAGGCGGAAGACAAGGGCCAGGCTTTTTCCATTGCACAGTGCATCCGGATGGTAGCCTGCGTAAAGACCCCGGTGGTGGCCTGCATCATAGGTGAAGCGGGTTCCGGAGGTGCGTTGGCACTCGGCTTCGGTGACAGGATCATCATGCTCGAGAATGCCTTTTACAGCGCCATCAGCCCTGAGGGTTTCTCTTCCATCTTCTACGGCGACTCTACCAAAAAGGAGAAGGCTGCCGAGACGCTCAGGGGAAGCGGTCGCGACCTCTACAGCTACGGCATTGTGGACTATCTCGTCAAAGAACCCACAGGCGGGGCGCATAATGACCCATCGCTGGTCATTGATGGAGTATGCCGGGCTGTGCGCCAATATGTGCATGAGCTTGTCAAGATGCCCATTGAGGAGATCATCAAGGCACGCTCGGCTTTCATTCAGAGGCTGGTCCCTCCTTCGTAAAGACATGGACCATTTTTCCCTTTGGGGTGGAAGAAAGTTCCTTATTTACGTTACGTCTGCATGGTGAAGACCGAGGAAAGAGGGGCTGGCACCCTCCTTGCTAGCATTTGTGCAGGAGGCGAGTATGAAGATTAATCCGAATACGACCATCGGCTCTGTTGCAGGGCAGCAGATCAAACCGCAAAGTAGCCCCAAAGGGGCGTTTGAGGATGTCCTCAAGGGTCTTGAGACCGGATCTATGAATAAGGCCGGCACGGTTGGAACCCAGTATCAGACGGTTCCGGTCAGTCCGCAGAAGCTTAGTGCGGTAAGCACCGGCGAGGAGGCCATCGACCTCTTGGATACGTATTCAAAGGCCGTCTCCGATCCAAATGTAGACCTCAAGACAATCTCTTCCATGGTTGACCAGCTTGATACTATGAAGTCCAAGGTGGATAACGCCGCATCGTTCATGGCGGATAACGACCCGCTCAAAGGTATTATGACTGAGGTTTCTTCCACGCTGTACGGTGAGGTGCTCCGTTTCAGGAGGGGTGAGCTGATCGGTTGATATGGTCGTTATTGTAGTACTCTTCGGGCTCTTTATCGGGAGTTTCCTCAATGTCTGTATCTACAGGATCCAGAAAGGGGAATCCATCGTCTGGCCGCCATCGCATTGTCCAAAATGCACCAAGGCCCTGAAGCCCTGGGACAACATCCCGGTCATAAGCTATCTCATCCTCAAAGGCAGATGCAGGTACTGTACCGAGCCCATATCGGTGCGGTATCCGGTTGTGGAGCTCTTAAGCGCCCTGCTTGCAGTGAGCCTGCTGTACCGGTTCGGCATGAGCGTCACTTTCCTGATTTATTATCTCTGGGCTTGTGTCTTGCTTATCATCACCTTTATTGATCTCGATATACAGATCATTCCCGACAGGTTGTCGCTTGGCGGTATCGTGGTGGGGCTCCTGGTTGTCTACTGGCTGCCCGTGACTTACAAGGACGCCCTCATCGGCCTCATCTTAGGCGGCGGTCTGCTCCTGGCAATCATTTATGGCTATTATTTTCTCACGAAAAAGGAAGGCATGGGGGGCGGTGATGTGAAACTGCTTGCAATGATCGGTGTGTTCACAGGCTGGCAGGGAGTACTCTTCACGGTGTTTGCCTCCTCGCTCATGGGCACCATGGTTGGTATCCCATGGGGGCTTCTGAAGAAAGGCACCCTCAAGGCAGCCATCCCCTTCGGGCCCTTCCTGGCGCTTGGGGCGCTGATCTACGTGTTCTGGGGCCAGTATCTCATCGATTGGTACTTCGGCTATCTCGGATAAGATATCCATTATTACCATACAATGTTGTATCTCTTTTCTTAAGATGAGCATCAAAAATATGTACATCATAATAGCCAAGGAAATGAATGACGTACTGAGTAGGAGGTATTGTTATGAAAACGATCTTGGAAAGATATGAAAGAGAAGAAATAAAGAATGCAATCAAATGGGTGTCGGAACGCTTGGATAATAACCCCAACCAGTCAGTGCAGAAGCTTCTGAATAAGGCGATCTTTGAATTTAACCTTTCTCCGGCCGATGCGGAGTTCCTGATGCGCTTTTTCCATGACAGGGCGGCATGAGAAGAGGGCTGTTCAACCCTCTTGTTCTAGCTGCAGAATTCCTCGACCCACGAGGTACTTGATCTGGACAAAGATCTCTGTGATAAGCAATGTGGCAGGATGTGTTATCTCATTATTCGTCAAGAAGGTTGGCGGGGATATGTCAGGATTCCATTCAAAGATCGGAAAGGCTTTTGGAGAGGCAGCTGTTATCCTTGTCCTGAGCCTTGCCCTGGCCTTTTCAATCAATGCGCTCAGGCCGGGTGGGCTTACCTTCCTGTCGGGGAAAGGAAGTCCGAAAGATACCGCAACACCGACAGATGCCCTCAAGATCTATTCGGCAGATGAATGCATGCAACTCCTCAAGGCAGGCAGGGCACTCTTCCTCGATGCGAGGGAAGAGGGAGCCTATGTCTCGGGCCATCTGCCGGGCGCCTTCCATGTGCCCCTGGAAAAGGTGGAGACGAAACTGACATGGCTCCAGGAAATGGAGGGTGGCGGTAAGATCTTCATTACCTACTGTGATGGGCAAGGGTGCGGCAAGGCACGAGTTCTCGCAGAAGCCCTCCGGAAGAAGGGAATCAAGTCTTTGGGCGAGTTTGCTGACGGCTGGCAGGGATGGATGGAAAAGGGTTATCCCATCGATGAAGGGGTAGGTGATGGAGCTCTCGGCGGGTCAGGCAAGAATTAGCACGTATCTGTCTTTAGCATTCCGAGTCATTCTCGGCGCCATGTTCCTCTACACCGGGGTGGTCCATTTCCTTGATCCGAAGGGATTCGCCGAGGCCGTCGCCAACTACCGAATACTGCCTGTAGTCCTGGTAAATCCTTTCAGCGTGGGGCTCCCCTTCGTTGAGATGATCACCGGCATTGCACTTCTTCTCGGAATATTCATCCCCGGCAGCTTGCTGATCATCTCAGGGCTCTTGTTCATGTTTGCCTTTGCCCTTGGCATAGCCCTCTTTCATGGGCTTGATATCTCCTGCGGGTGCTTTACTACAACAAAAGAGGCACAAAGAATCTCCTGGATCTATCTTGTCCGGGACCTCAGCCTCCTAGCCATTACGGTTTTTATCTTTTATTTCGATATGGGTTTAGCTTCGATTACAAAGATATGGAGTACCAAACGCTAGAGGCACTATTATTCTTAGATTGCGAATATCGGATTAAAGCATATCCTCTCACTAGTCACTTTCTGACACTGTTCACTTGTACACGACATCATGATTCTGTTAAAATGCCATCATAATGAACGCAAGCGTGCAGTCAGCCACCCTGTGGGGCACTGATGCGCTGGGCGTTGTTGTGGAAGCTGATATACAGGGAGGTCTGCCGTATTTTGCCATCGTGGGTCTGCCCGACAGCGCGGTGAAGGAGAGCAGGGAACGGGTAAGATCGGCTATCGTGAATTCAGGGCTGGACTTTCCGCCCAGGCGCATTACCGTGAACCTTGCCCCTGCGGATGTCAGGAAGGAGGGCGGGACCTTTGACCTGCCCGTCTCGATTGCCATCCTGGCTGCATTGGGCCTTGTGCCCAGGGATATTCTGAGCAGCTACCTCCTCATGGGGGAGCTCGGTCTTGACGGCAGTGTACGACCCGTGCGCGGAGTGATCTCGGCTGCATTCCTCACCAGACGCATGGGTCTCAAAGGGATTATCTGCCCGGTTCAGAACGCCCAGGAGGCGCATCTGGCAGAGGTTGAGGTCCTGCCGGTCACAAGCCTCAAAGAGGCTTTTGCCATTCTCAGAGGAGAGGAGATCACCCTTCGGCAGGTACCCCGGATAGACCTCACGGCACAGGAAACTATCGGCCTTGACCTCTCCGAGATCAGCGGGCAGGCCTTTGCCAAGCGGGCCTTGGAGATTGCCGCTGCAGGAGGCCATAACCTCCTCATGGTCGGCCCGCCTGGTACAGGCAAGTCCATGCTGGCAAAACGCTTACCTACGATCCTGCCGCCATTGACAAAAGAGGAGATCCTGGAGTGCACCTCGATCTATTCGGCTGCCGGCAAGCTCAGAAAGAATGCGATAGTATGCATACGTCCTTTCAGATCCCCTCACCATACCATCTCTGATGCGGGACTTATCGGCGGGGGCACCATACCAACCCCCGGCGAGGTGAGCCTTGCCCATAACGGGGTCCTCTTTCTGGATGAGCTGCTGGAATTCAGGCGCAGCGCCCTGGAGTCCATGCGACAGCCGTTGGAGGACGGACACGTGACCATCTCACGGGCAAGCTCGGCCTTCACCTTTAAGGCCGGTTTCCAGCTCGTGGCCGCCCTTAACCCGTGTCCATGCGGATATCTCGGCCACCCTTCAAAGGAGTGCCGATGCCCTCCACTTCTGGTCGCCAAATACCGCTCCCGTCTATCAGGTCCGCTCATAGACCGTATCGACCTCCATGTCTGGGTGGACCCTGTAGACATAAAGAGTGTGCTGAATCCTCGAGATAGACCCTCATCCGAACCTGTTCGTGAGAGGGTGACAGCCGCACGTTTTTTGCAGACAGACAGGGGCTATCTGAATGCCAAGATGCCTGATAACCGTCTTGAAGAGACATGCAGCCTAACGCAAACATCAAAAGAACTCCTTATTACCGCCATGACGAGATATAACTTGAGTATGAGGGGATTCACCCGGGTTATAAAAGTAGCCCGGACCATCGCGGATCTGGAGGCATGCCCTGATATCCGGGACTCCCACATTGCAGAGGCGCTCCAATTCAGGCCTGAGATGGGTAAGGGCTAAAGAAACAGCTCGCTTACCGATGAGCCGGTATACGTACGCTTGATGGCCTCGGCCAGCAGCGGTGCCACACTCAGCACGGTGATCTTGCCGCATGCGATGGCATCGGCATGCAACGGAATGGTGTCAGTAATGATGAGATCGTCAATTCCGGAGGTGCTGATACGGCTGATGGCCGGACCTGAAAGCACACCGTGAGAGCAGCATGCCACCACCTTTTTGGCCCCGGCCTCTAGGAGGGCTGTCGCGCCGTTGGTCAGCGTGCCTGCAGTGTCCACGATGTCATCCACAATAAGGCATATCTTTCCGGTCACATCACCGATGATGTGCATCACATTGGATTCATTGGCCCGCTCCCGCCTCTTGTCGATAATGGCAAGCTCACCTTTCAGCGGCTTGGCATAGGCCCTGGCCCTTTCCACACCCCCTGCATCCGGGGCCACGATGCACAGGTCATCAGGATACTTGTCACGGATATGGCCCAGCATCACAGGCTTGGCATACAGATTATCCACAGGGATATCGAAAAAACCCTGGATCTGGCCTGCATGGAGATCCATGGTGAGCACCCTGTCCGCCCCTGCCACGGTCAGCAGATTGGCAACAAGCTTTGCAGTAATAGGGGCTCTGGGTGAGGCCTTGCGGTCCTGCCGGGCATAACCGAAGTAGGGGATGACGGCCGTGATCCTCTTGGCCGATGCACGCCTGGTTGCATCAAGCATCACCAGGAGTTCCATGAGATGCTCATTCGTAGGTGAGCAGGTGGACTGGACGATAAAGATGTCTTTGCCGCGAATGCTCTCGTGGATATCTACTGATGTCTCACCATCGGAAAAACGTTTAACATCCCCGAGGCCGAGACCAACGCCTAAAATCCTGCAGATGCTCTCGGTAAGCGGCCTATTGGAGTTCCCTGCCAATACACAGATGCTTGAGTTCATTGTTTCTTCCCTCTTATACAGGATGAGCCTAACATTTAAAGAATGGAAACAACGTATTGAGGGTATGGCCCATACCCTCTCAATGAGAGGCCATCTTTGCCCTCCTGGAGTTTCATGGCTACCGGGATGTAAAAAACAAACAACTTCACATTAGGCTGTATTATATTACTCAATGTGGCTGGGACGGGAGGATTCGAACCTCCATAACGAGATCCAAAATCTCGTGTCCTGCCATTAGACGACATCCCAGTACCTTGGAAGCCATCCGGTTACCGGGACGGAATATAGTTGAATTAGACTTCGTTGGCAATCTTTAGTTTGTAGGATTCGAGAATGGATTTCTCAATCTTATCCCTCGTTTCCATGTTCAGAGGATGTGCAGTGTCTCGAAAGGAACCATCTTTGCGCTTCCGAGAAGGCATTGCTACAAATAAACCCGTTGTCCCACTAATGACCCTTAAGTCGCGGATAACAAAGCAGTCATCAAAGACAATAGAGGCATAGGCCTTGAGTTTATCGTTATCCTTGACCGGAAACACCTTGACCTCTGTAATCTCCATACATATCCCCCGTCAATCTTGTTGTGGGTATATAAATATACCCCTCATGCCGTGCGAGGCGGCTCAATGCACTGCAAAGGTGAGCTTCCGATTCGTAAACACCAAAAACAGCCGAACCGCTACCCGACATTCCTGCTTTCAGCGCCCCCGAACTGATAAGCTCTCCTTTAATTCTTGTAAGCTCGGGATAAATATCACAAGCCACAACTTCCAGGTCGTTTCTGACCCAGAGCTCAGGCTCAATGCAATTGTACCTAATCTTATCTATTTTAATTCTATTCCCGTCTTGAGTCAATGGCAAGGTTAAATTTGAAAAAACTAAGGCCGTCGATATGCTGACCGGGGGTATAACAATAAGATATGAACGTTCCTTGATTCTTACCTCAGAGATGGGGACATCCCCTCGCGAGCCCATGAGCATGGGCCTGCGGTAGATAAAGAAGGGACAGTCTGCACCCAGCTCGCCTGCAAGACGGGAAAGCTCTTCCATGCCAAGGCCCGTCTTGAAAAGTACATTCATACCCAAAAGGACGCTTGATGCATCACTGCTCCCTCCTCCCAGGCCGGCGCCGACAGGTATCCTTTTTATGATCCTTATAATCACGCCTTGGTCTATACCCGTCTTGGCGAAAAAAAACCGTGCAGCCCGGTAAGCAAGATTATCCGATTCAGAGCATCCACACCCTTCGGCATCCAGGGTAATCCCTGAAGGGGCGGCATCAAGAAAGATCTCATCACCAAAAGCCAGCGGCACCATGATGGTGCGCAACTCATGGTAGCCGTCGGGCCTCTTGCCGAGAACCTCGAGGTAGATGTTGATCTTGGCGGGAGCAAAGATCTTCAATCGTCGTCAACAGCCACGTACAGGCTCTTCGATCCCCTCACAACCAGCAGCAGCACAGGTTTGCCTTTCTTCTTTGCAGAGATGGCAGAGAGGTATTCCTCAGCAGAATTCACAGCCTTGTGTTCAACTTCCTTGATGATGTCCATCTTCTGGATTTGGCCCCTGGCGGCACTGCTCTTGGGTTCAATCTCGATCACGATCACACCGCCCGGTTCTGAGATGTTGAACTCCCTCTGGACCTCGGGTGTAATATCCATAACCGTGAGTCCGAGTCTGTCCCTGACTCCTTGGTCTTTTTGCTGGGGACCTTTCCCAAGTTTAGCCACATGCTCATCGACCCTTTTCTGCAACTTGGTGGAAAGATCGAGTGTGCGGCTATCTCTCCATACGGTAATGGTAATTTTTACATCAGGCTTCAGGCTGCCGATCATCCTGGTGAGTGAACGGGAATCCGTGACCTCTTGCGAATTGATCTTGAGGATGATATCGCCCGGCTTGATCCCTGCCTTGTCCGCCGGGTCGCCGGCATAAACGGTTGTGACCATGGCGCCTTTCGGCTCCTTCAACCCTACAGCACGTGCAATCTCGGGCGTTACCTCCTGGATAGCAACACCGAGCCACCCGCGCGCCACTTCTCCTTTGTCCTTGAGTTCCGACAGGATCTCCTTTGCCATGTTGATGGGAGTGGCAAATCCAATACCCTGGCCGGAGGCCACAATGGCAGTGTTAATGCCGACAACCTGACCCTGCATGTTCATGAGCGGGCCTCCCGAGTTGCCGGGATTGATGGCTGCGTCGGTCTGGATAAAATTGTCATAAGGACCCGCACCGATGACCCGAGACTTGGCTGATACGATGCCCTGGGTGAGTGTATGGCCGAATCCGAAGGGATTGCCGATGGCAATAACCCATTCGCCGATCTCCAGGGCATCCGAATCACCGAGCACGGCCACAGGAAAGTTATACTTCTCGGCAGTAATCTTAATGAGAGCGATATCCGTCTTGTCGTCGGTCCCTACCACCTTGGCCTTGAACTCTTCCTTATCGGCGAGCGAGACGAATATCTCATCAGCACCGCTCACCACATGGTTGTTGGTCAGCACATACCCGTCGGCAGAGATGATGAAGCCGGAACCCAGGCTTCGCTGCTGGAGGTCCTGCTCGGGGATGTTATTGAAGAATTTCTTGAAAAAATCATCGAACCATTCATCATATCCAGGCGGCGGCTCAAACTTGCGATAGAGGTCTTTGTTGGCCAGATTCTTTGTGGTCCGTATGTTCACAACCGTAGGTGTTACCTCCTTGGCGAGCGACGAAAAACTTGGGAGGGGAACCTTCATCTGGGCCGGGGCAGAACCCTCTTTCCAGAAGGGACTGGCCTGGCTCACCGAATCTATCTTCAGCGAGGAGGCTATGAACATACCAACGACCGCCGAGCACACTGCCACCATGAGCAGAGCCCCATAAAACCCGAATTTTTTCTTGACTGTCATCTCTCTTCCTTTGTTGCATCGACATAACTCATCCTCAGCTCATAGAGGACCTGATCCATCAAGCGTTCCTCATCGGCAGTGAGATTTCCTTTGGTCTTCTCGTGGAGGAGGTGAATAATGTCTATATTCTGCTGGGCAATAACAAGGTTCTTCTGGACCGTTCCGACGGCAGGGTCAGGCACCCTGCCCATACTGACCAGGGCAGCGCTGGCAAAGCTCATGACCAGCGTTGTAAAGTCGATGGCCGGGGCAGAGCCCCTCTGGTTCTTCCCTTCTTGAGGCTGAGGATCAAACTTCGTGGTTTCTTGAGGGGCCTCTGCTGCCCCCTGGTCGAGTCCCCTTTTATCCAGGAAAGTATAGCTTTTTTTTTCTTCTTTCTTCTCATCACCCATGGCATCACCCCGCATCGAATCTCTTAAGCCCCTACTCGGAGAAACATGCATACGCATCAGCAGCTGATACCGAGGAGGGGAAACACCGTAGTCTTGATATAGGCTATCTTATTGTCCACATAGCTGTCCACTGACTTTTTTAGGGCATCGGATATCCGGTGAGGCAGATCCCTGAGCTCATCGATTCCCTGCCCGTGACCGTATACACCGCTGCCCACGCTGCCGATAAACTGATCAACGGGTTCAATTCCGTTCAGTATGGCCCAAGCAAGCGTCCAACCCCTTACTACATCCGGCACACTGTAGCCCCCGCCGCCCAAGGCAAGCACCCTGGGGCAGCTCTTGCGGATCTCCTCAATGACCGCGCAATATCCGTTGTTGGTGAGCCTCAAGTTGGTGAGCGGGTCCTTCTTAAGGGTATCAAGCCCTATCTGGGCCACCACACACTCGGGCTCATAAGCCTTAACAAGATCCGGGTAGATCGCCTTGAATGCCCTCACATATGCCTCATCATCGGTGTATTCCGGAAGCGGCAGGTTTACCGTGTATCCACGTCCCTTCCCCTCACCGATCTCGTTCTCAAAACCGGTGCCCGGATACAGCGACTCGCCGTTCTGATGTAGTGAGATAAACAGGACTTTCTCAGAGTCATAAAAGGCATCCTGGACCCCATTGCCGTGATGTGCGTCAATGTCTATGTAGAGGATTCTCTTGAATCCCGTTTTTAAGAGTCTGTGAATGGCTATCACGATATCGTTCACATAGCAGAACCCCTCGGCATGCCCATACCCCCCGTGGTGGAGCCCCCCCACCGGACTGAAGGTCGTGTCCGCTTCGCCTGATGCGATGAGTTCTGCAGAGACGACCGATGCCCCCAGCACGAGCAGGGAGAAATCGAAGACACCCTTGAACACGGGGTTGTCACCGGTGCCCAGCCCGTAATGGAGCATGGTGAAGTCAAAATTGCCGCCATTGCATCCCTTGAGTGCATCAATATATTCTCGGGAGTGGTACTCGGCCATGACGTCTTCGGTTGCAGGGTGGGGCTGGTATATCTTGATCCATGGATGGTCGAAGAGGCCGTAGCGATAGCACAGCTCATAGACCATAGTGGCCTTGTAGGGCTTAAAGGGATGATCTGACCCAAGGCTGTAGGTATCGAATGCAGATGTGTATATGAAAGCGGATTTCATCTGGGCTGCTCCTTTTTTCAACAACCGGTCTTTCCCTAAAAAAAGAGGTGCGTTATTAGCTTAGCAGAAGTTCCAGGGCCGAGGAAGTCATAAAAATGCGCCTTATCCTCAGTAAAAAACCTCATGTACCGCTCATGAAGGTATAAGAAAATCCATGGATCACGGTCTTAAGGTATGATACAGCCTTGATCAGATCAAAATTGCAGATGAAAGGAGGCTAAAAAGTAATATGTCTGAAATCAGGATTACTGCCATTGCAACCCGAGCGGCCCCTAGGGCAATAGGACCCTATTCCCAGGCAGTTGTTGCAGGGGGCTTTGTTTTCGTCTCCGGGCAGATCCCGCTAAACCCGTCATCGGGCACCATAGTGCCGGGAGGAATCAGAGAGCAGACTACCCAGACGCTCAAGAACATCGAGGCGATCCTGAATGAGGCAGGGCTATCTCTGAACAGCGTCGTGAAGACGGAGGTCTTCGTCAAGGACCTCAATGACTTTGCCGCCATGAATGAGGTATATGCCGCATTCTTCCCCGGTGAGATAAAACCGGCCCGCGTCACGGTGGAAGCCTCCCGACTGCCAAGAGATGTGCTCGTGGAGATCGGGTGTATTGCTTGTAAACAGTGATCAATGAACAGAATGTCTTGATTAGTGACTGGTGACTAATGACCAGGATATGAGAAAAATGCTTCATTGGACCCTGGAAGATGGCAATAGACAACCTTAAGAGATATTGATAATAATCAAAAAACCTATCAAGATGGCACGGAGAGAGAGCAAGGGGAATACTGTTATTGCGGTCATTGTGGTGATCGCCATTGCTACGGCCCTGTTCCTGATCGTCCCCCTTGGGGGTAAGGTCGGGCAGCTCAGGGAGGCCTGTATTTCATTCATCTTCAGAAAGCCCCCCCAGTTCATCTCCATGGAGATCGATGTGGAGGGTGTTCCCCATGTGGTGAAGGCGGGCGAGTCACTCAAGATCAAAGGCGGAGAGACCATCATCATTACTAAGATCCATGCGAATACGTTCTTTGATTCATACCTCACGGCAGATGTGGTGGGCTTTGGAAAGCAAAACGACTTGAATGAGCCCATTGATACGGCCGAGATCCGTGACCAGCTCATTGCTGCCGGTATCAAGTCAGTCCCTATCGATATTTACTATCTCGACCGCAAGATCGCCAAAGTCCCGCTGGAGCTGGAGCTGGCCGAGCAGGATTTCATGGATCAGCTCAAGGCGGCCAAGAGCGATGAGGAGAAGATTTCCATCTTAAGGTCGGCCCACGCAACCTTTCCGAAGAACGCCTACTTTCTGGATATGCTTGATAAGCTCTTAAGTGCGAAGGATGACTACCAGGCCTTGGTGGGGATCTTTAAGGGGGTTGTGGAGGCCGATCCGGCGAATGTAACGGCATACTCAAACCTCTCATTGTATTACATCAAACTGAAAGATTTCGATAATGCCCTTGCCATGTGCCAAAAAATAGTGGATGCGGGCAAGGCGGATGCAACCATTTACCGCCGCATGGCCTACATAGCCGGTGAAAAAGGCGATTTCCAAAACCGGGTTGTGTACCTCAAAAAGGCCCTTGAGCTCGATGAGCGCAATGAGTCCGTGGTCGTCGATCTGGCCAAGACCTATGAGCAGGCAGGCATGGATCGGCAGGCCCTTGATGTGTATCAGGCCGCTTCAGATACCGCCAAGGATCGGGATATCCTCATCCCGCTGATCGAAGATGCACTCAAGAAGAATGATTTTAAAAAAGCCGGAGAACTTCTGAAGCGTTATGTTCAGCGCTACCCCCAGGACAAGAACGCGCTGGCACAGCTTGCCATGGTGATGGGCAAGCTTGGAGAGACCAAGTCTCAGGTGATGTATTACCAGAAGGCCGCGGAACTGTCGCCTAATGACAGCGTGATCTGGTATAACCTCGGCATTGCACGGGATAAGGCCGGGGACATAAAAGGGGCCCTCGAAGCCTTTGCGAAGGTACTCCAGCTAAAACCCGGTGATATGGATTCACTTCAGACTGCAGCCTCCTTATCATTAAAGCTGGGTCAGTACAAGGATGCCTACGGATATTATTCGTCCCTTGCAAAGAAATCCCCCAGGAAGGAGTATTTGAAAGGCCTTGTGAGTGCTGCTGTCGGGATGAAGGATCAAGATAAGATCATCGATGCAGCTGCGTTGTATCTCAAGAGGTACAAGGATTATGATGCGGCCATAGCGCTTGCGTACGCATACGAGGACAGGGCTTCAGGTAAGGATATCCCCAAGAGGCTCACAAACCTTGATGCAGCGCTTGATGCATATAAGACCGCACTAAAAATCAACCCTCAGTCGAAGGTTGCCAAAGAGAAGATACCTGAGCTGAAAATCGAGACCCTCAAGCTCAGGAAGGGCCTTTAAGTAAGTTCAATCGGTGCACAAGGCTTTTTAAAAGAAATAATCATCATGAACAGGACCTTTGCCATCGGCGACATTCACGGATGCCTTGACAAGCTCGAAGATCTCATCTCGCTCATAGACCCCGGCCGGGAGGATTGCCTCATTTTTCTGGGTGATTACATCGACAGGGGTGATTCCGTCGCCGGTGTAATCGATTTTCTTATCGATCTTGCCGGCCGGGTCCCTTGTGTTTTCTTGCGGGGTAACCACGAAGATATGTTTATTACCTTTTTAGAGTTCGGCACGAACAGAACGGTCTTTTTTGCCAACGGCGGCATGAAGACCGTTGAATCCTACGTCAAAAACGAACGTTTTGCCTCAAACGACCAGGTAGCCCGGCAGTTGCCGGATGCACACCGGGTATTTCTAGCAAACCTCAAGTGGTATCATGAAGACGACGACTACCTCTATGTCCATGCAGGCATCAAGCCCCGGATCGTAATAGAAAAACAAGACAGGTATGACTTGATCTGGATCAGGGATGAGTTCATCTTTTCCCCCGTGGGGATCAAAAAGAAGGTGATTTTCGGGCATACCCCCTTTGCCAGGCCCATGGTGAAGCCGGATAAGATAGGGATCGATACCGGTGCGGTTTATGGAGGGGTCCTCACTGCCATAGAGCTGCCCGGGGAAACATTCATCCAGTCCTTCAGGTAGGCTAATCGATCTCCTGATGAGGTTCCGGCATGTCAAAGGATTATTATCGGATTTTGGGTATATCGAAGGATGCAACGCCTTTAGAGATCAAGAAGAGCTATCGAAGGCTTGCACTTCAATACCACCCCGACCGTAACCAGGACGAAGAGACAACCGAGTTTTTCAAGGAGATCACCGAGGCCTATGGGGTCCTTATCGATCCGGAAAAGAGGCGGAAGTTCGATCGGCAGCAAACATATACCTTCAGCAGGTCTAAGGTGTTCGATGATATCTTCTCCAAATCGGAGTTCCGGGACGTCTTCGATGACCTTCCCATACGCAAAGAATGGATCGACCGCATATTGAACGTAAGCAAGGTGTTTGCCTATGAGGCCTTTGTCGTGGGAGGCACACCCGGTGCAATCCTCAGACGGTCCATGATTCGCCTGACCTCGCAAGGGATGAACAGGATGTTCCATGCGGTCATGGACATGCATGAGAGGGTCGCCATACCGTCAAGCATTGCCGCCCTCGGAGGATATATTACCATAGAGTACAGGCCGGGCTTCGTCAAACGGCAGATCCGCATTAAGGTGCCGAAGAACACGCAGCAGGATATGGTTCTTAGGGTGCAGGGAATGGGAAGGCCGAATTTTACGAAAAAGGCCGGGGATCTCTATCTGCACGTGGACATCGAGCTGTCGTAGATGGCAATCTGATTCTTTCCGTGTATCTTGCCCCAGTACATGGCCGCATCCGCTATCCTGATTATTTCATGCGGCTCGCTGGAATCCTTCGGCAGGCTTGAAATGCCCATGGTGACACTGACACCCAGTGTCGATTCAACGGTACTGCAGATACGCTGAGACACCACGAGGGCCTCTTCAATCGATGTCTCGGGGAATATAATGATGAACTCCTCTCCGCCATAGCGGGCAAGGATGTCGCAGTTCCTTGTGTTGTGCTTGAACACGTGAGCCAGGCGTACGAGCAGTTCGTTCCCCTCCTCATGTCCTTTGGCATCGTTGTATTTTTTAAAGTCATCGATATCGATCATGGCCAATGAGAGCGTCCTGTTGTATCTCAGATGTCTCGAAACCTCATTTTTGAGAATGCTCATGAGATGGCGGAAGTTATACAGGCCCGTGAGCTCATCGGTACGGGAAAGATTGCGGTAGTAGTCGGCCAGCTCGGCCTCCTCCTTGAGCCTTACCTCTTCGAGAATCCTTCGGATGGTGAGGTGGAGGTGGTCGAGCAGGATAGGCTTGGTAATGAAATCCGAGGCGCCGAGTTTCATGCATTCCACCGCATCACGAATGGTGCCGTATCCGGTGATCATGACGACCTGGACATCAGGGCGAATACTTTTTATGGATTTCAGCAATTCCGCGCCGGTCATGCCCGGCAGGTGAAGATCCACAATGGCGATGTGGAAGAGGTCTTTCTGGACGATTTCCACCGCCTGTTCCCCGCTCATGGTGGTGGTCACGTCGAAATCGCGCCCTATCAGGTATTCTTCAATAAGATCGAGGGTCTCCTGTTCATCATCTACTGTCAGGACCCGTGTCTTCTTCAATACCAGCGCGGCACCCATTCTCTTTGCAGTTCTCCTTATCCTCACATAATAATGGAGCACAAACAACTTACAACTCTCACCATACTAACGGATAATCGTAGACATTTCATGAGATTTATTTTTCATTTCATCAGAGGATCCCATGATGATGTTACCCCGGCCGTGCTTAAGTTACGCAACTCCTGTGTGCATGGCGGCATTAAGCCTTAAAGATATTTCAATAAAAGGCCGTTAAATGGTTTGATGGAACAGTCTTATCTCATGGAAAAGATTGAGCAGCACATTGAGAGCATCCCGACGCTGGAATCCAGCCGGATGAAACTGTTTCAGGTACTCCAGGAGGAGGACTCCTCCCTTGAGAGTATCGAGCAGGTTGTATCCAGTGATCCTGCCATGGCGGCCAAGGTGATCAAGCTTGCAAATTCTTCGTTCTACCGGCATGCCGAGAAGCATGTAGGTATCCAGCAGGCGTTGCGTACGATCGGCATTGACATGGTCAAATGCATTGCGTTGTCCATGGCCGTAATGGAAACCTTCGGCAATGAGACACCTTCCATGAAGCAGCTCTGGAGACATTCGTATGCAGTAGCCTTTATCTCAGGACTCCTTGGGAGAAGTAAAACGGAGAAAGAATGTCTCTTTACGGGGGGTCTTCTCCATGATATCGGCAGGATGGTCCTCGTCTGCAAGGCCCCCGACCAGTACTTACCCTTATGTGAATTCAGCGGATGCTGGCCTGACCTGACATTAGAGAAGGATGTTTTTTCAATGGACCACACGATAATCGGCGAGATTGTTGCACAGCGGTGGCATTTCCCTCCGGAAGTCATCAGCGTCATCAGGAATCATCATGAGCCGGTAAACCGCACATCCGCAATCGTTTATCTGACTGACCAGGTCGCTATACAGCATGAAAGGGGCTTGATGTCTGAAGATATAGAGCAAGAGGCCCTCATCAGGAGCCTGTTGGGTGATGAGTATAAAGATCTTGTAAATACTGTGAGACAAAGGTATAGAACGAACACAGCCATATTTGAAAATTTGGGGTAAGGGGCATTGTGTTTACCGTGAAGGATCTGTATTCTCTACGGGGCGAATCCACAGAGCTTACCTCAACTCGTGAAAGAATCCTGCTTGATCTTCTCAGCAAGGCCTCTGACTTCTATGAATACACGGTAGGCATACTTTCCTCCATCTTCGAGATCACCGAATTCGTCACGAAAGGTTCCCCTGAGCATGATTTCTTTTCCTATGTGACAAGCGTGCTCATCGAAGAATCCCGGTGTGAGAACGCCTCCATCTTCATGGTGGAGGGTGAGAGGATCGTACTCAAGGCGGCTTCCGGCATGGCTATCGACAATGCCAATCCCCATGTGAGTATGGAGCTTGGAGATGGTGTTGCAGGGACCTGTGCCAGGAATGGAAAGACCATTCTGGTCAGTGATGTCGAAGATTGCGAGTTTTTCAAGAAGATTGATTCCGCCAAAGTCCGAATCGGTTCCATGTTATGCGTGCCCATCAAGGAGGGCAACAGGACCCTGGGGGTCATGAACCTGTCCCATTCTCTCAAGGGCTTCTTCAATGTCCACTATGTTAGGGTTTTTGAGTTGCTGGGTATGCTTATCGGCCAGATGCTGACCCTGGTGCACCTCTATGAGGTCTTCCAGCGGAAGAATTCCGACCTTACCGAACTCGTGAAGCAGAAGGATGAATCTATACGGAGTGTGACGGAGAGGTACAAGGCTGTGGTCGATGTATCCGAGGAGATGATCTTCATTCTTGATACCTCGGGCAAGGTCTTGTTTCTCAATAGTGCCCTGCAGAATCTCATTACCAGACAACCCTTGGTTGTTACAGACATCTTCGATGAAGCATGCGCTTCCTTGATCCTCGAGAAGATCTCCCAGGGAGATACCGGCCATTCCTCTGAGTTTGATATTAATGTGAAGGTGGGAGAGAAGGCCGATATAATCGGCCAGTTCTTTATCAAGCATATCGATCTTGACCAGGTGCTTGTGATCATGAGGGATATCACGGTCAAGAGACGCATTGAGCAGAAGACCATGCAGACAGAGAAGCTCACCTCCTTGGGGTTGCTTACGTCCGGGATAGCTCACGAGCTCAATAACAAGCTTACCCCTATTTTAGGGTTTGCCGACCTCATCGACCAGGACTACCTGACCCCTCAGGATCAGAAGAGGCTTAATGTCATCATCAACTCCGCCGCCGCCGCCAAGGGGATTGTGGAATCCCTGCTCAAGTTTGCCCGGAATAAACCACCCGAGAAAAATATTTTCGACATGCGTGAGGTTATCAGGAGAACCATAACCCTCTATAGCCCCATCATCAAGAAGCGCGGTATTACCATCATCAACGAAGACACTGAAGATCCCCTCTATATAAGGGCTGATATGAACTGCATGGAGCAGGTGCTCGTGAATTTCATCAACAATTCCATCGATGCCATAGACGAACGGATGGGCACCATCTGGGTCAGGTCGTTCATGAGTAACGACTATGTGAATGTTACTATAGAAGACACGGGTCCCGGTATACCCCAAAGTGTTATGACGAAGATCTTCGATCCCTTCTTCACCACCAAACCCAAGGATAAGGGGACCGGGCTGGGGCTATCCATCTGCTATGGTATTATCGCCGATCACAAGGGCGAGGTATTTATAGAAAACACGAAGAATGGCGCCATGGCGATCATGAAGCTCCCGGCCATTATGGATGTGGATACCAGGGGAAAAGATGCTGCCTTAGATGATGAATCGGCCTGCCCATCCTACGAAGACCAGAAGAGACAGAGCTTGATTATGGTAGTGGAAGATGAGAAGGACCTCCTTGACCTCATGGTTGACACCTTGAGCCCGTATTACACGGTGATTACCTTTGAGGACGGCAGAAAGGCTTGTGACCACCTCGATGAGTATGCCTGGGAACTCATCATCTCCGACTTGAGGATGCCGGTAATGAACGGTATGGAGTTCTATCAGGAAGCCATCAAGAAGGACCCGGGTCTGAAAAAGCGGTTCATGTTTATTACGGGTGATACCTATGACTTCCAGGTAAAGGAATTCCTGGAGACCACGGGTGTGACATATCTGAGGAAGCCTTTCAGGATCAAAGAATTAAGGGAATCCGTCCATAAGCACTTGCAGTTCAGAGTGGTCAAGGAATAACAATGAAGAGGATACTCGTTGTGGACGATGAAGAGATCGTCCGCTATTCATTAAAAAACATCCTTTCGTCCAACGGGTTTGAGGTGGAAGATGTCGGATCAGCCGAGGAGGCGCTCAAGCTGCTCTATGACAAGAGTTTCCATCTGGTGCTTACGGACATTGTCCTGGAAGGCATGGGTGGGCTTGAGCTGCTGGAGAACATCAAGGTTATCTCGCCTAAGACCCTGGTTATTGTTATTACTGGGTACGGTTCCCTGAAGACCGCGGTATCGGCGCTCAGGCTGGGAGTATACGACTATCTCCTCAAACCCTGCGATGAGAATGAGCTCATCCTAAGGGTGCACAGAGCCCTCGAGATGCAGGTTTATGGCATGGAGCAGAAGAAGCTCAATGAGCTGAGCGCCATTGCCAAGACCGCAGTGACTCTCTCAGACAGGATCAATACCCCGCTCAACATCATCCTGGGCAACCTGGAGATGCTTGAGCTCAACCCGGAGCTGGAAAGCAATGCAAAGATACAAGAGATACTGCATGTAATGGAGAATCAAATCTTCGCCATCAAGAAGGTAATGGAGAAGCTGGCAGGCCTCACAAACGCCGATACCAAGAGATACCCGGCTTTAAGGGATTATGAGATTATTGATTTGCCGAATGAGGAGGCCAATGATTAGTTCAAAAAGAATTTTAATTGTTGACGATTCGCAGGATCTGACCAATGTGATTGCTGATTTCTTGAGCATGCATGGGTATCAGGTCCATATAGCGCACGACGGCTTGGATGCGTTGGACTGTATGGGCAAGCAACCGATTCAGGTCGTGGTGAGTGATATCCATATGCCCCGCATGGATGGGTTTACCCTGATGGGTGAGATCAAGATGAAGTACCCCAAGGTGCCTATCGTCCTGATAACGGGGTTTTCCGTGAGTGAAGCCCAGAAGTTGGCCTTTGAACGGGGTGCCAACGCCTTCATAGCGAAACCTTTTAAGCTCAAAGAGCTTAAGAATGTGATAGAATCGGTTTCAGAAGAGGTCACAACAACGGCACCGAGGAGGTAGATGATGAAGAAGACCAAAGTGAAAAAGCCCCAGAAGATACTCTGCTATATCGATTTTGCAAAGTACAGCCCTTATCTTGTCGACTATGCATACCAGCTCTCCTGTCTTGTTGATGCGGAGCTCTTTGTTCTCCACACCGTAACCGACATCAAGAGTGCTGCAGGCTTCTACGTCCCCCACATCAATACGGACAAGCTCGAAGAAGAAGTGATAAAGGCAGCCAGAGACAAGATGTATTCGATCTGCAGCCAGGTGGGGGACGATGCGATAGATGCGAAACACAGGCTGATCATGAGGGGGATTCCCATTGAAGTGATCAACAAGGTGATCAAGGACAAGGGCATCGAATTGCTCATAGTCGGCCACGAGGTCATCAAAGGGGCCTTGGCCGGATTCAGGAGCGACTATGCGGAGAAGTTCATGAAGAGCCCTTCGATCCCGTTTTTGGTCTTGCCGTTGTAATAAGGCTTATCGAGGACATGATCCCGGCCGTGATCGAAGGCGGGATCCGTCCGTTCATGGACATCAATATGGTTGAGCCCTTTTTGAACGAGAGCCCCAACGACTGCCCCGGGGTATAGAATATAAGGCCCCGTTCTTCCTTCAAGATAAGGATATGTGCGCCTTTCGTGTTTTTCATCCAGGGCGGGATAAGTGCGGCCTTTGCCCCCATGAGCGTTGGGTTGTATCGGTGCTGGAGGATCAAGACCATGAGTTCAAAGGTGCCGATCGTATCGACATTCCCGATGAACATCTTCATGAAGGGTCTCTTCAGGGATGCCCTCCATCCACGCTCGTGAGGAAGCACTTGTATGATTTTTATCGATCCCCTTATCCGGTCCTTGCTGGAAAAGAGCTCAATCCCGCTTCCCCCGGCTAAGAATTCGATCCCGGAAGGGATGCAGGCAGTAAGCCCTTCCGAGGTGACGGATGTGCAGGGAAAAGCTTTCACCTTAATGGCTTGGGGTTTGAGGAAGAGCTCAGGGGAGTTCCTGAGGGCGGTCCCGATGTAGAACACATAGATGGATGCTGCGATGATGCAGATACCTAAGATGAAACGCCAGGCGTCCGTGTCGGGTTTCTTATCTAGAACCATTTAGGGGTGATTGGTTTACTGGAGACTGAATCCTTGGTAACCCTCTCATAGTCAGTCCTGACAGGAGGCTCTTCGAGGTAGTCGCTCATGGTCTCGGGGTGCATGCTGTCCCTGGGTTTTTCCGGAAACCTGTCGAGGTTTTTACCGGCTGATGTGTATCGGCCGAGGTTTTTCAGCATATAGGGGATCACCAGAAAGAGGAGGAGCAGGATGATGGGGAGAAAAGATTGGATGTCTATGGTAAAGGAAGTATCACGCATGATTTCTCAGATAATAGCACAACGCAGTGGGGAGTAAATAGAAATATTGGGATTACGGACCAGGGGTGTACCGGGCATTGAACTGCATCGAAGACCGTTGGGCTCACAAATGCGTAAAGCGACTACAGGGAAGAGATGATGAGTCTCCAGAGTTCTTCCATGCCGTCTCCCGTGGCAGACGAGGTGATAACCGGGGTCAACCCACACTGCCTTGAAAGCTCCGATGTGCGTTTGAGCATCTGAGCATACCCCAGCTTATCGGTCTTGGTAGCTACAAGCACGACCTTGGCCTTGGTTTTATTGATGAGGTCCATGAGCAGGCGTTCCTCATCTTGAAGATCCCTTCGGATGTCCACGAGCAGCATGACAAGCTTGAGTTCATGATTGTTCGAGAAGTATTTGGCGATCTGCTCTTTCCACTCATGACTGATGGTCTTGGAAACCTTGGCATAGCCATATCCCGGCAGGTCGACAAGGTATAGGGAGGGAAGGTCAACCAGGTCGACTTTGAAAAGGTTCACGGCCCTGGTCTTGCCCGGCACCTTGCTCGTCCTCACGAGCGACTTCCTGTTCAGCAGCTTGTTGATCAGCGAAGACTTGCCCACGTTCGACCTGCCTGCAATGGCATACTGAGGCAGGCCTGCACTATTATGGGGGAAGACCCCTGCAAAGGCGGCGTCCCGGATCTTCACCTTCATAGGCTTTTTAAGTATGAGGCGACACGGGAGATGCCTTCCACGATATTCTTTTCCGAGTTGGCATAGGAGAACCGGATGTAGCCTTCAGCACCGGGCCCGAAATCGATACCCGGGGTCACCCCGACACCGGTATGCTCCAGGGTTTCCATGGCAAATGAGCGGGAGTCATTTGTGTACGCACCCATATTCACGAGTACATAGAATGCACCCGTGGGCTCCACCTCTACGTTGAAGCCGAACTTCGCCATCTCGGAGAGCATGACCTTCCTTCGCCGGGCAAAGGTCTGATGCATGTTCTCTACATCCGTGCCGGCCTTGGTAAGTGCGGCGACGCCGCCCCACTGGGCAATGGATGGGGCGCAGATCATAAGGTTCTGCTGGATCTTCTGGGCCGTTCGGATGAGTTCCCTGGGGAAGACCGCCCAGCCGAGCCTCCAGCCCGTCATGGCATAGGCCTTGGAGAATCCGTTGATCACAATCGTATTGTCCGTAAATTCGAGTATGGTGTGCTGCTGCCCGGCATAGACCAGCCCATGGTAGATCTCATCGGATATGATGGGGATGGCCAGCCCGCTTAAAGCCTTCAGGTGATCGGCGTCCAGGCAGATACCCGTAGGGTTTGCCGGTGAGTTGATGAGCAGGGCTTTCGTGACGCCGGTTATGTTCCGTTTTACCTTTCCGGGGTCCAGCTGGAATCTGTCCGAGCTTCCCGTGCGGATGAGGCGGGGTTTCGCGCCTAAGATCTTGACGAAGTTCGGGTAGCAGGCATAGTACGGGTCGGTCATAATGACCTCGTCACCCGCATCCACAAGGCAGGATATGGCCATGAGGAGTGCGGGAGAGGAGCCTGCAGTCACCACGATACAATTCTCATCGATACTAACGTGGTAGGTCATTTCATAATGTTCTTTGAGGGCATTCCTCAGCTCCGGGATGCCGAGCGAGTCGGTATAGTGGGTCCTGCCCTGATGCATGGCATTCGCCGCTGCTATGCGTATGCACTCCGGGGTGTCGAAATCAGGCTCACCCACCTCCAGGTGGATGATGTCCCGGCCGGACGCGGCAAGGGTGTTTGCCTTTTCCATGACATCCATGACCAGAAAAGGCTGTATGGTCCTGGCAGTGTTGGATGGCTTCATGGTGTCCATATAACAAACCTTTATGCAATGGGTCAATTGAAGCTATTAAGACGTATTTTCGACACGCATCAGCGGCGGCTGTAGCCGTCCGCAGGCTTTTGTTAGAGCTTTATTTCCCTTTGGAATAATGCACCAGCCTCTCATGAAGCGTGCCGGTGTGCAGCTCGAAGAGATGGTTGTCGTAATCATAGAAATATATTGACCGGGCCTCACCACTAACCCGGTCACGACCTGGTTCCACCTCGATCCCAAGTCGCTTTAGTCTTGATACATACTCATCAAACTCAGAGTCGGATACCTTGAATGCAACATGGTTATAAGAACGCTCCGACAATGGCTCACCTTGCATAACCGCTATCCAAGCACCCCCGATAATAAAGAACTTCTCGTATGAAATTGAAAAGTTCTTCCCCGCACTGTCATAGACCTCTTCGGCATCGAAGATCGATCGCAGGAAATGCCCCGTTCTTTCAACATCTTTGACGATGAAAGTAATGTGACTTATTGACTCTATCATTTGTTGGTGAGGGCTCTAACGCGTGAGATCACCGGCCGCGGCGTAAGCTGCGGTCTGGTGCAGTGAGAAGTTATCTTCCAATAATCTCACCCAGACCATCAATAAGGTGGTCGAGGATTTCAGGTGGTAGATTGGTGATCTTCTTCCCAATACGCTGTACAGACAGTGTTCTTACTTGGCTGATTTTCACCCATGATTTTTTCGGGAGCTTGTCGGACTCAAGTTCAAATGTGAGAGGAAATCCGGCGCGCTGCGGCTGGCTTGTGATTGCCATGGCTATAACAGTTCCCGATCTTTCATTGAAGACATCATGACTTAAGATAAGTACGGGTCTGATGCCGGCTTGTTCTTTCCCTTTTGTGGGATTCAGATCAGCGAGGCGGATATCACCTCTTAATATTCTGGCCATTCGTTCATATCCTCAGAAATTCCTTCGTCAGCAAGTGCTTGCTCATATAAAGGGTCAAGCTTTGCGCATTCCCGGGCGAGCCTGGTTTTCTCAATACGTTTAATTTTATCCTGTACGGCCTCTTGTATCGCCTTGCTTCGATTAGGAAAAACATGTTCCTTCACAAGACGGTCAAGCCTTTGAAGGGTTTCGTCATCAATCGTGATTGCAACCTTGGCTGATCTCATTTTCCGCCTCCGGTATGATAATTAATCATACCATTTTGAATGTCAAGCAGGGATTGAATATTGGGAGATAACGGTGTGCATCAGCGGCGGCGCTGGGCAGCCCGCTTCCGCCTGGATGCCCTTGTTATGTGCCGAGCAATTTTATGAACAAAACCCGGTCGCTACCGTACCCATCATAGTTCTCAGCAACTGAAATACCTTCGATGAGCTTATCACCCTGTTCAATGCTGAACCCCATCCGAAGGTGAAATGCGATTGCAGCTTTATTAACAGGCGAGGTTACGCAGTGGACGACCCTGCAGCCATGGTTCCGGGAAATCTCAAAAAAATGCCTGTAGAGATTGCCCGCTAATCCTTTCCTTCGATAATCTGGGTGAACCCCGGCAAAGTGTATATAGGCCTGATCCGGGAAAGTCTGTGATAAAAAACCTATGAGGAACCCGACGATCTTTCCTTCAGCCTCAGCCACAAAGCTTGTCTCACAAAAGTGAACAAAGAAGAGTTTCGGGAGCATGTCACTCATATTCCGACCGCCCCACCAGTCATTCAGCACAGAAATGACAGGCTGATAATCAGTCGGCTCTACATTCCGGATAGTAAGATCATCCATTTGCTATCACCTATATTCTACTAATACTGGCGCATAACGACGGAGATCATCGGCCTGGCGCTTGCCCCGTCCGGTGCTTCGTTTGTTGGAGAGATTCTCTCCCATTTCAGAATAATTTCATAAACTCATCTAACGAAATACAGTCAACTCCGATATTCTTTAAATCTACGATATTTGCATCTGCAATTTGTGGAGTCTGTGCTGATGTGGCATCGGTAATGTTGATTACAGGATACCCATATGCAATGGCATCAAAGATAGTAGCCCGGACACAGTTAGGATACTGAGTTCCGCATATGACCAGGTGCGTTGCCCCGACCCTTCTCAACATAAAATCTAACTCCGTATTCATAAAACCACTGAATCTATTCTTTATGACCCTATACTCTCCTTCAACTGGTGCAAGGCTTTCCACAATTTCACAACCTTTCGTGCCAGGCACTGCATAGCGCTTGTTGTTAAGAAAACCCTGGAGGCGGGTAAACTCGATATCACTTCCATCTGCACGATATTCCCGTATGACATGAAATACCGGCCATCCATTTGCCCTGTAAAAATCAAGCAACCTTTTTATACACGGGATCGTGGCATAAGCACCAGCAACGCACGCTGGTGTACCAGATAAAACAAAATCATTTTGCATATCAATTATGATCAGCGCATATTTTTTCTGATTCATTGTTATCTCCAACGGACCTCCAACGGCAGAAATCACTTGCCGGAAATCGCACAGCGATTTGCTCTCAGGTGCATTGATTTGTTATGTGGCTGTAACCCTCAACATTTCGTTTCCACCTTTTTGAAACTCATAAGGCACTTTCTTCATATCGACAACAAAACCACCTTTTTCAAGTCTATCCACGACTATCTTGAGATGTCTTGATTCTTTGGCTCCCAACTCCAACAGAGGGAATATCCTTACTTCAGATGCAACTCGGCAGAGTTCTTCAATTGACTGGATATGAAAATCTTCTGAAAGGTGCTCGCTGTAAAGAAAGAGAAAGTGCGAACATAAAGCAATGTCAAATTCTCGATCTGAGAATGGAAGCGTAGGCAAACTCGCGTCTACATAACGACCTTCTTTTAAACCTACTGCATAATCAGACAAAAAGTCGTTCATAGCAGACATACGAACTTTGCCGAGTTCATCAACTGATGAGATATGTCTCCACACGAACTCATGTTTGTTTTTTCTAGCTTGTTCCATAACCTCTTCATATGTTTCATCTATCCGACTTCTTATTTCACCGGCACTGAAAGTGTAAATCGGATCGACAGAAACTACATGGCCTCCACGACGTTTCATCATACAATTAAAGCTTGCGGGACCGTCTCCACATCCTAGTAACCGCTTTCTAAGGTCTTCTTCCGACAATGCAAACATTGCCAAATATTCGTCGAAAGATCGTCCCCAAGGAACTACTTTTTCCAAAGTGTAAGCCATTTGTCTTCTCCCATTTGCCACATAACGTTTGAGCTAACCGGCGCTTTTGCACGTCCGCGTTGAGCGAATTGTTAGAGGGCATACGCCTCGACCTCCAAACGGACCATTTTGACGTGTGTATGGCCGAGAGCGTCAAACGGATTTACCGCCGTATAAGTCTCGACCACTTCCGCAAGAAAGGCATCGCGCAGTTCGACCGGCAAGCGGTCGGTATAGGGGAACCAAGTTGTCCGTAGCCAACCCTTAAACCCCTCCGCACCATGCTGCATATCTTTTGGCACGAGTTCAACACGTACCGAGCGAAAACCGCTTTCCAATAGCCAGGCTTCATATTCTTCCGGTCCATAAAAGTGGTAGGGTGGTGTGAAGTCTTTATAGTACCGCCGCCACCGAGGGTGCCGTAAAACTTTCTCAATGGCGCCAAAAACCTCAGTTGCGTTTCCGCGGCCGCCCATCTGAAACAATATCTTGCCACCGGACTTGAGGCAGGCATGCACGCCTCGAAGAACTGCAATATGGTTTTTCACCCAATGAAGGGCGGCGTTTGAGAATGCGACGTCGAATCTCTCAGAAAGGCGAATGCCTGTTGCGTCCATACGCAAGAAAGACAGGTTGGGGTATTTCGCTGAAGGAAACTGCTCTGAGGCAAGCCGAATCATGTCTTCAGATAGATCAATGCCCAGCACGTTTCCGTTCTTGGCAGCCAGCGCAAGTTGGGCGCTGATCTTCCCATCTCCGCATCCGATATCAAGCACAGATTCGCAACCCTGCAAGAAGAGTTTTGAAATAAGCTCCTGCGCCCACTGTAGCTGTGCCGAAGAATTCTTCGCGTAATCCTCAGCATTCCATTTCTGTTGCACTGGTTGCATAGGGTCCTTGCCCTCTCACGGCAGGTATCAGCGGCGCGGGGCTTAGCCCCGGTCTGCCGGATCAGCTCGTTAGAGGTTGGTGCATATTTCCTCCACTGACAGCACTTCGGCAAACAGGCCATTAAGGGCTGCGAGGAATGCTGTTTGTACGCTCTGAGCAGAAACAGTAGCGCCATTAAACGACAGAGCTCTTGTAGCGCATGCGTCATGAGCCAGAACGCACGGGAAGCCAAGGTCGGTGGCAGCACGTGAGGTAGTGTCAATGCACATATGGGTCATCATCCCTGCGATCACAAGCTGCGAGATTTGATTCTCACGAAGGTGCTCAAGCAGACGTGTTTCACGAAAGCTGTTCGGGTAGTGTTTCTGAAAGACCGTTTCGCCACTGTTGGGAGCTACGCTCTCGTGAATTTGTACCCCAGCGGTATTCGGCAAAAAGAAGGTCGCTCCTGGTCTTGTCGAGATGTGTTGGATGTGGATAACGCTCAGCGCTTTTTGTCTGAACGCCTGAAGTAGTTTCCCGGCCTGCGCCGCAGCAGGAGAACTTCCCACTAGTTCCATTGCCCCGCCAGGGAAGTAATCGTTCTGAATGTCTATGAGTAACAATGCTTGGGTCATTGCAAACCTCCAACGGCAGGAGTCAGGCTCGCGGGTATCGCATCGCCTGCACTCCTTGGTTCGACAGTCGTTTCAGTTAATCGGAATGATGTCAGCGTAAGCAAATCCTTTTCGATTCACCACGTCGCCGACTTTGACAAGGACTGTTTTCCGAAACATCGGGCCGCCCACGGCGACCGTGTGGATTTCCCCGTTCTCTCCACATGGGTCGCAATCCTTGGGAAATTCCACAATCAAGTCCCTTGACCATTTTTGTCCGGCAAAACGCGAAGGCAATTTCTTGAGATCAACACTGCTGACATAGGCTTCGAGTCCTGCTGACAACATTTGCTCAGCCAGGTCGCTCGTGGGGATTCCCCACAACGGGAAAAGAGGATCGATCCCACTCCCTTTCAGTTGATTCTCCCGATACTTTCGGACGTCCTCAAGGAACAGATCTCCGAATGCCATGCACTCAATCCCCTTGTTGACAGACTCGGTGACGAAGTGTCGCATGATAGCGTCGTATTGCTCGTTTGTGCACGGGTCGGGAAGACTGATCGTTTGGATCGGCAGACCTACTGCCTCGGCTTGACGCTGAAGCATCTCCAACCGGGTGGCGTGCATCGACACACGACTGTATTTTTGATTCATTACAGTAAACATGCCGAGAAGCTCAATCTGCGGATCTTGTTGGAGCAGGTGAAGCGCCCATGCGCTGTCCTTCCCGCTACTCCAACTCAGCAATGTTTTCTTCTTCATTTCTCTCCGTCGAACAGCCAGGCATCAGCGGCGCTGGCGCAGCCCGCATCCGCGAGGATGCCATTGTCTGGTCTTCATTTGATGTAGTAACCGGAAACTCTCCACATCCCATCTTTGTCCATCTTTGGAGTAACTGTCTCAATAGCTGATTTTTTATTCTCGAACCAGGTGTTAAATTTGATTACCACATACTGCCCATCGGGTGCTCCCGGGAGAGACGTTCTGTATGAGGCACTCATCACTTTCCTTGAAACCAATTTGCCGAGGGGCTTCCGTACCGCCTGAACTGCTTGTTCCCACTGATCCTGTTTGATGGCTTGCTGAAAATATTCAGACGATTCCTTCCAGCTCTCAATATAGTTACCTTCATCAACAATTCCAAGCCATTCTTCAGCTGAAGCAACTGCAGCCTTCCCCCTATCGGATTCGTCAGCCATGAGAGCAGCAGTACCAAGGACAAGTCCAATGACTGCAAAACACACTATTCTTCTGAACATTCTTGTATCTCCTTCCTTTGACCCAACGCCCTAGTTGGGCGCACTTACGAGATAACTCCGTCCTTTGCTCTCTAATTGCGATCGCAGCGACGACCTGACTGTTTGTGGAAAAGCGAGCGAGAGCGAATTCAAGACTTCATGAACTGCCAGCCCCTTTTCGTAATCGCCTGGCCCACAAGGTAAGCCAGAGAACCACAACCGCCAAAAGTAGCAAGCAGACCTTGAAGAACCCTAAGCCCAGAAACCAGATGTTATGAACGTCATGCCAGCTGACATCAGGCCCCCAGAGGGAAAGAAACCACATGGGTCGTCCGGACATAACCAGCAGGTAGACGATCCACTGAAGCATCAGAACCCCTGCGGCCACCAGCAAGGTCCACCATCCTGCCAGCGCTGCGGCCCAAAGCCTCTTTTCGAAATTGTCGTTCATGGTTCATCCTCCAGCATTCTCTATATTGGCTGACCGTACGCCTGAAAAGCAGCGAACGGAAAACAACTATGAGCGCTCAGATATGCAGCAACAAAAGAACACCCTCTTGTCACGATGACGATCCAATCAAGTGTACCGAACATTGCGAATCAGCGGCGCGGCGGACACGACGCGTCTGCCTGGATGCGCTGGTTATGTGATAGCTTGGGTCTCTACTCAACTTCAAAATTCTCAGATTTAAAATTGCTGTAATACCTTCCACTTTGAGCAGTGAACCTGAGCACGCAGTAATCGGGATCAGTTACACCCTTTGGATAATACATTTCGTCGCCATGCTTCCAGATCATTTCCTTAGATGCGCTATCATGCAGGACTTCCATGGTGCCCCTCAGCATAATGCCCTTGAAGAATCTATTATCAAAGAAATATACGCACGCTTTCGGGTTATTGAGATATTGCCTTACTCTCATTGAGGATGTATTGGTCGTGAAGAAGATATGCTTTATGCCTTCCCTTTTCCTCGGTGGAAGCATTGCCTTTGAATTAGGAAAACCGTCTTCATCAACGGAACTGATAATAGAAACGCTTGCTCTTTCGATCAGATTGCCAATTGTTTTGCTCGCATCTCTCATTCTTTTATTCTCCTTCACATAACGTCGCAAATCACAGGCAGGCAAAACGTCGGGCGAAGCACCGGGGTCAGGGTCTCAACAATCAACAAATTTGTCATATGTTGAGACCCCGGCGACCCCATCATCTACTCTTCAAATACTCCTCGATTACCTGCTGGTGTTTGGCTACGTAATTGCAGCTAGGCTCTTCGCCGCACTTTCTACATTTCAAGTCGTAGGTGGAATTGATGATGTGGCACCGTGGGCAGGCATAGTTTTCCCGAATTTCCTTGAGCCAATGTTTATAACCAATAGACTTGATTCGTTCCAGATTGGCCCAAAGCTCGATCCGATGAGGCATTGCAGATTGAAACTGTTTTAGGTCGTCGCAGGGATACTCTTCACATTCGCTGCAAAAGTCGATACCTCGTTCAGCTGCGCAAGCGAACATCTTGCATTTCTCGCAATAAGGCAACCTCTTGTCCGACCGGCATCCATAGCACTTGCTCTCTTCCTCCGAAAAATGCAATTGTGCCGCAAGCCTTTTGAGCCTTTCAGGATCTTCAGTGGTGGCAATGAACCATGAGCACGCCTCACAGTAAAGGCCACATACAGCGGCAAATTTTTTGCCCAATTCTCCAGAGTGATCTTCTTCTTTTTGCATGATGACCCCCACCCTCATTTACTGATACATGCCTTTTTCTTTCGTTGCATAACGGGCGGATCAGCGGAGGCTGTAAGCCGTCCGGGGGATGCCATGGTTGGGCTTTTATTGAGACTGTGAACGTGTTTTCTCTATTTGTTTTTGTATAGCCCACTCAAAATATCTAGTTCTTTCGTTCTTAATATCAGAAGTAAATAGTAATCCAACACGTTGCCATACATCTACACGGATAAGTCCCTCATGAATCCTGATTTCAGATTTTACAACAACCTCTCCTTTGTGTTCTCTATACCAGTTAGTCTCAACTATATTTTTGTCAGGATTAACTGTTATTGTCCATCCAGATGCTGTGAGACGGCTTTTAAGAAATGTTGTTAACGCCTCTTTTGACAACTCTAAAAGCTTCACGTCTGAATCAGTTTTTTTATAATTATTTTGATTGATCTTTTCATTTTCTCTAAGGTTTGAACAAGAAATCAATGAAAAACATATCACAATGATAAGAGATCTATTCAGCATGTTATTATCCTCTGTTGAGCCCAACGTGCGGATCACCTGCCGCAAACGGAGCGGAGCACCAAACCAGAATGCACCACTGGACTGAAGGCGGAGCAGGGCCGGAAGCATGCCCCCGAGCTGTTTGCGGTCCGGTGCATTGGCTTGTTATGCAGTTTTTTTCTGCCCTTTGATGATGTCAGCTAAAGACCTGAGAGCTTGATTTACAGAATCATGATCAGGGAAAAACTTTGAAACATCAGGTTCAATTACAACAACGTTTGTTCCTTCTGAATACTTTTGTGCATATTTTCCCCTGATACCTTTGCTGAAATCATATTCTTCCAACATCTCTGGATCAGTTTTCATTCTCTTCATATTGTTTCTTTTCCTTCCTTGTCGCTTTCCTTGCGTTGATAATCCTTATTCTGTTGCCCCTCTCGACATGAACAACCAGTACAAGACGGTTCTTGTATGAATTCCCGATAATGACAAATCTATCTTCTTCATCTGAATGGAGAGGATCATGAATTGTCAAAGACATAGTATCGCTGAAAACAGTACTCGCTTCATCGAAGGACACCCTGTGATTCTTTAAGTTACTTTTTGCTTTCTCTGGGTCCCACTCAAAAATAAGCATGCTTCCTCATTTCACATTTAATATAGCCTTAACTGTCATTATTAACAATGCTCGAAATATTGAAACTGGAGGTGCATAACGGCGGAGATCAACTGCCCGGCGCTTGCGCCGGGTCAGCTAGATTGACTGGTTCGGCCAGCCACTGGTAGAACCGTCCACATTTACTCTCCTTTTACTCCAATCATGCTGCTTATTTTACTCGACCGTCTGCGAACTTCCTTTTCAATAAAAGGTTTGAATGCTGGAATGTGCCGTCCCATACGCACCGGAAGTGGAATTTTTATGAAAGGCCGCTCTGTAATTTTCTTCGATTTTCTCGAGATGCTTCCTTTTAACACCAATTCCTCTCCCACGCGTACATAGGCAGCCAGAACGTTCTCTGCATTATTTTTCGCCTGTTTGCCGGTTCCTTCCAGTGCGGCCATCCATGCCGCCGCACTCCGACGTTCCATATGTGCCACATGTGGCGCGTCCATGAAGCGTCCAAAAATTCGGAAGTACTCTTTCGTATTGCGAACTGTGAGATTTTCAATATTGTCGCACACTACTATGGAAATGAAAGGTTTGCCTGAAAGTGATTGATCTGTGGCATGAAAGAATAATCCGGATTTCGTTAATAGAATCTCCGCAACAGGAGCGCGAGAATGAATTCTCTCAAGAAAACGTTTGAGAAGACTTGACACACCAAACACATAAACGGGAGATGCATAAATCAGAATATCCGTACCCCTCATCTTGTTGAAGATCTCTTCGGCGTCGTCTTTACCGTCAAAGATACATTTATAAGTTTTTGTTCTCTGACAGTGATTGCATGCGCGGCAAGTTTCAATCTTTAGTTCCGAAAGATGAACCACATTCCAAATTCCACCTGCCCTCTCGACGCCCGCACCCATACTCTGAAGAATCTTACCTGTAGCTCCCCTGTCACCCCGAAGACTTCCATTGAGCGCTAGAACTTTCATGATAGTTCTCCCTAAGAATCATAAATTACGTATTATGCCCAACGACAAATTCAGCGGCGGGCCACCGTGTGGCCCGTCCGCTGGAATGAATTGTTGGGCAAATCGTTTCCCATATTTCAGAGCCCCCCATAGAAGCGACCAAATACATGCGCAAGCATCACGGCCATGAGTAGGCCCCCCAATCCCGCAATGAGAACATGCCTTGTCCGACGCAACTCAAATTGTCCAATGCGGCATACGAGCAAGTAGCCGATAACAAGGTTGAGCGAGCCCCAAAGCACATTCACCACGGCGGAAGAGAGCCCTTGCCCCGGGGGAGAGGCAAAAGGGCTTTGGAAAGGGTGCCCTGTAACGCCGCTCACAAAATGCGGGATCGCATTTGTGAGAAAGGCTCCGCCAAAAAAGTAAGAGACGTAATGATTCCAACGCATATTGAATTCTCCTTTGAAAAAGCGAGGAAACGGTGGTCCCCGCAGATTCTATGCCCAACGTGCCGGTCAGCCGCGGGCGTAGCCCGTCGGCTGAAGTGGCTGGTTAGCCAGGTTTAAAAACATTCTTTCGATGATACTGCATGTAGTTCTTTAACCTTCGTGGCATTATCCTCAAATAACTATTTTGGTCAATATGCAGGATCTCAACATCTTTTTCCGATAACTTCCTTGATATAAGGATTTTCCCATCAGCATCAAATGTGACAAATCCAGAATCAAACAAATGATCCAAAGTAGGATGCAGTAAAAGTCCGTTCATCGGATCTAAGCGTTCCTGATTAGAGCACTCCCGCCATGGTTTTATATGAGAAGCCCGCAACAGAGAAAGATTGGTTAGCCCGGTTACAGAACAGCTACCCCAGATTTTGATAAGCTCTTCTCGAAATATCCCTTGGCCAATTCGGCTTTTGATAATTGACTCTTGCTCAGTTTTATCGAGTAACTTAAACTCTCTTTTATGAGATTCAAGATCATCAATAGCATCTTGAACAGTTTCTGGGTTGCGAGCTCTAAGTTCAGCAATAATTTTTTCAATCTCATACCTCCATTTAATGAATGGTGTTACTGCACCACGTGGAATGTAACCAATACGCTCTTTTAGTTCCTTAACGCTCAATGGAGAATCAGAGATATTTAGAAACCATTTGACCTTTATTCTATATTCATTTGCACCTTCGGGAAACTCTTTACCGGGAATATAGTATATGGGTTTACTATAAGGTTTCCCGTCCCATTCTTCTTGAACTTCTCCGATGGCAACAATTCCTAATCCATCCTCATACATGAGAAGAATGTCATCTATATTAAGCTTGCCAAGTTGTTTACCAAACTTCTCATCTCCACTAGTTGCAGCTAGTCCTTTTTTGATTAGGACATCGAACCTACGTTGCCCACCATCAGTATTGTATGAGAAATAATTCATCACTTCTCCTGGCTAACGTGCGGATCAGCGGCCACTGGGGCAGGTGAGCGTTGAATCAGCAAGGACAAACGGCCCCAGTGGTCCGCTGGATTTGCTTGTTCGGTGATTACTCATCAATTTCCCATCCACTTTTTCTTGCTCGATCAAGAAGTTCTTCGTATCTCAATTGAGATTTCTGTAAGGCTAGTGTTTTATCTGATGACCAGTTAATTTCCTTTTCCCACCACTCATCTAGTTCTCTCCTGCTTGATAAGGAACTAATCTTACGAATCAGATCATCTGCTTCTTTGCCATAGACTTCAATATTATGGATAAGGATATCTGTTAATGGGTGGTCACCTTTATTCCCATTCATTATTACGCCTCCTCCTTAGACACCGAACGGTGGGCATCAGCGGCGCGGCTTTTTGCGTCCGCTGAATTTACTGGTTCGGCTTATCGCTATCAGCACGCGCAGTTGGCAGATTGAACCCACCGACTCAGTGGCCCTTTTGATCAGTTTGCTTTGTTACTGGCCAGTTCCCTCCTGTTCTGAGCTGGCTTATATCCACTGAATCCTTGGGAATCTGTAGCGAAAGATGCCAATCCTCTGCGCCGGGTTCACGAGAGGCAAACTCCACTCGTTGGATCGCGGCACCATCTGGAGACGTATATTCAACTTTCTTGGCGGATTCCAGATCAACTTGCTCCACTTCAAGCGACAGCGCCACGCTAAGCAACACATCTCCAATCTTTTTCTGCCCGTCTGGAGTGTTCACGATGACATTGCCAGGAAAAGGAAAACAAGCAGTTTTGATAACTGGAGCGCAGCCCTTCTCGACATCGGCAAACGGATTAGTTACTTCTTGCAATTGCAGCCATAGGTCATTGAGCGACCAAGTCGCTCCTGTCTCCGTATTCCTGAAGATAGTGGCAAACGGGTCCGTGCTTGGCGGTAAAATAAGGTCTACGTTTTCTGGATCGGGCACCGTCCAGTCCAAAGACCGGAAAAGTCGGAGGCCAACACGAGCCAGGGCGCATCTTTTGTGTGTAAATAAAACGAAATCTAGCCTTATTAGTTCGTTTATCTCTGCGGCGGATACATCGGATAATCGTCGCAGATCTATGCCGTGCTGGAGGGCCGCTGCTTCAGCTTCCTGAGAAAACCCGGAGGAACTAACGGCAATAGTGCGGGCAGCCCCGATCGCATGTTTTTTGGTCGAAAGTTGCTCAATCCAAGTAACGTCTTGCTTTACTCGACGTTTCCGGCATTCAATCGTGATCAGAATGCTCGATGTCCCTATCTGTGTTCGCACACTTGCATCGACCTCGCGTAAGCGTCCAGTGGTCCTGCACTTTATGCGATCAGGAGAAGTCACGATCAAACCGAGAGGACCAGCATCAGCCTCGATTCTGGCCACTAATTGCTCGAACTGACGCCATTCCGGGATGTCTTCTTTGCGTGGTGCCATTATAAGCGCCTCACCTGCCGAACGGCATGGGTCAGCGGCGCGTTTCACCGCGTCCGCTGGAGCCGATTGTTCGGTGCACGGCATTCATTTTTTCATATTCTTCTTTGCTGTCTTAACGAAGCGTCCGAATGCCCTGTCCTTTTTACGTTTGTCCAAGTACGACATCTCATAGTGCTCTGACTCTTTCCTGAGTTTCAAATAACTAGAATAGCGCTCTTCACTCAACTCGCCGTTTGTAATTGCAGTAAGAACTGCGCAGTCTGATTCCTGAGTATGGCTGCAATCGGCATAGCGACAAGTCATGGAAAGCTCAATAATATCTTCAAACCCTTTGTTTACTCCCTCACTGGCGCCCAGAAGGCCTAATTCTCTCATTCCAGGTGTATCAATGAACATCATGCCTTTATCAAGAACAATGAGTTGCCGACGCGCTGTTGTGTGTGTGCCTTCTCCTGTTCCACTGACAGCTTTAGTATCAAGATCATCTCGTCCAATCAGATGGTTGATCAGTGTAGTCTTGCCGACTCCGGATGACCCGAGCAGGCAATATGTGCGCCCCGACATTAATACCTGCTGGAATTCGTCAAACCCGGAGCCGGTTATGTTACTGAGAGCAATAACTCTCGTCGTGATGCCAGCCTGTCTAATAGCCGCAAGCTTCTGTTGCAGCTCATCGTGGGAGATCAAGTCCGTCTTGGCAAGAATGACAATCGGCTCAACATGTCCGTCAGCTGCCATTACTAAATACCGATTCAGTCTAGGTAGATTAAAGTCAAAGTGACATGACTGGACAATGAAAGCGATGTCAATGTTGGCTGCAATCATCTGGTAGTCCACTTCTACGCCGGCACGTTTGCGGCGTAAAAACGTCCTTCGTGGAAAAATCCCATGGATGATTGCCGAGGTGTCATCATTATGATACTGCACGGTGACCCAATCGCCGACACATGGCAGCTCAATCGAGGACTCAACATGGAAATAGAACTTCCCTGCAAGTTCAGCTGGGATCTCTCTGATCTCATTCCTGATAATGTACGAGTTGCGGTCAACTGCTGACACACGTGCAATTCCTTGATCCTCTCGGCGCATGTCATCGACATGTGCTTCAAACCAGGGATCAAAACCTAGATCAATCAATTTCATCATATCTTGTCACCGAACGGCGGGCATCAGCGGCGCGGCCCCGCCGCGTCCGCTGAAATGATTTGTTCGCCTTTATTCTCCCCCAATATCTTATTCCATTTTTTAGATTATGAAATTGGCATGGCCTATAGGGGGTCTCATATTATATTGAACAATTATCACGAAAGGGAAAAGGCTCGTTACACAATCAAGAGAATCTTTATAAGTATCATTCAAGAAAAAGGACATTGTATATGTGCTAATAATAGGGGCCCACTTATCTTTTTTCCTAAGTGAAATCACACCGAATACTGTTTCATCATACGGGGATTTTTTAAATAAACCATTTTCTTTTCGACACCAACAATGTCTACCGCTCTGAGATATTTCATCATATTCTGTTCCAAATAATGCATCACAAATATCAATATCATCATATCGGCCACAGTCCATGGCTATGAGATTGATAGTTTTTTCATCAGAAATCCATTTAAAAGCACCTGCTGCATTAACGATACTGTTTTTTATTTGTTCTTGAGCAAGCCCTGTCTGTTCAACAATATCAATGTCACCGGATATGCCCAAGGTGAGATGAGATAATTGTAATTTATTTGGAAGCCAGAATTCTATTTTTGCTTTGGGTGTTGACTCATTTGGAAAGAAGTACGCTTGCCCTATATTAGCTTCATTAATAATACTCCTAACAAAAGTTAAAAGTGATTCGATATCATCTCTAGAAAAGTCATCATTGAGTTGGCATCCAAGGAACATCCCGACTTCGATTTCTCTTATCTGTCTCTCAATTTCTTGGAGAATCTTATCTTGCCGATTCTCTCTTTCCAATATTGATAAATTTTTTATTTGAATCCAATAAGTAATGCCTTCCCTAACTATTTTAAAGTCTGGAGGTCGATGTAAACCCTCGGGTTCATATTCGATAGATGCCTCAGGTCCAAGAATAGGTAATATTGTGGCAGCATAATTATGCTCGACTAGTGTATCCTGGATATGTCTACCGCCTGCAATCAGCCTATTGTTTAACTTGGATAAACCTTTTTCTTCTACTAGTGTTATATTTTTTGAAAGGTCTATAATGCATTCTTCAGTAACCTCGTACTTTGATCTCTCGAATACACCTCTTGCAATTTTAATTGAATCAGATGTTGTTATTATTGGCGTACTCATTTTAATCTCAGATTATTTGGCGAACGATGTGCATCACCGGCGGCTTTAGCCGTCCGGTGGATGCGATGGTTAGGCTATGATAGCCAAAACATTGTTATTTAGATTGTGCATTTAATAATTCCTCTACGAAATCCATAGGGACAACGATGGAATAACCCGAATTCTGAATCCATGCACCTGCATAAGGCACTAAATTTGTAATCAAACCAATTGCTTTATATTTTATTTTATCAATTGATTCTTGTTCAACTTCTATTACAAGTCCACCACTATTTCCTTGAAAGGCTGGACAGTCCAATATGATTGCATTAAGATTTTCATTTTTTCCAGCGATAGTCCCTTTTCTGAGCAAAGGTAATTTAGTATCAAGCCACGGGTTTATTCCTGATATTGATGTAGGATAACCAAAAACGAACACTTGGTTGCCCACGATAACATCCTTAAAAAGTTTGAAGTTGTCTTTACTTAAGCCACCCACCCCTGTCCCTTGTTTCTTTATTACTCCTTTCTGCAATTTCATTATATCTTCGCCTTTTACTTTTTTAGGGATTCCAATTCTAATAAAAGCAACATCATGTGTTGGGTGGTATTTAATTTGACCGTTATTATAAAGATCCATCAGTTGAACTTCGAATTCGTTTATTCCACCTTTGTTAACCTTTCTATCATATGAGAATAATGTAAGTTCAGTACTTCTCAGTTTAAGTTTTTGGGATTCTTTATAAAGTCGTTCAATAACTGGAATGAAGTTGAAGTTATCAGTCTTTGGAGTCGCCTTAATAAGTTCGTTTTTTTCGCTCTCCAACATGACACCATAGAAAGTGAGTATGAATTCCTTTTTATCTTTTTTCCCTTTATCCTCTATACAATATAACTTACACCTTAGATTTTTCGGGACAATAACTGCTTCTGGTACACGTATAGACGTTTCATTGAATAGAACGTGTCTTGCTGTTATTAGATATATAGCTTCATCCTTATTATAGAAAAAGCCACTTCCTGTCCCTCCCTCCTTGCTTATTAACAGTACCGGGTAGGCTAGATTGTCGTCTGGAAGATCTGATTCTGACAGAGATATTCTAGGTGAAAGAAGACATGCTACGATGAAGACAAATAATATACAGGATTTATGATTTATAAATTCAATTTTCATTTATCACTCCATTCATATTAGAAGTTGCTTTTTATCTAGCTCATTTTGAAATATTACCTCTTAGCCTAACAATTACTATACTGCACTTTTGCAGCATATCCAATATTTGATGCACGATTGCAGTATATCCGGATATTGAGTGCAAGGCATTACCCTGTTATAGATATATAGACATAAATATTCCTGATAGTAACGTATTTCAGCTTCAAGAGCCCAAACTCCGTGCCCAAAGGGTGGATTCGTGGAGTTTTTGTGGACCCTCCTTCAAAGACAGGTAAGCTCTTAACATTCAATTCCATGCTGCTCTACAAATCGGCTTAGACTGTATTTATAGCAGGAAGATGTGAGAGCTGTCAAAGAATCAGAAATATAAAAAAGCAGAACGGACTTTCTTGTATTCCTTTCTTCGTGTCCTTCGTGCTCTTCGTGTTAGATATCCCTTTGTGTGCTCCTCAATGATCTAAGTATGCTTTACTGTGATGAACCTTGCCCTTATATATATTATCTGAAAGGGAGGCATTGCATGGAACAGCAGAGGCTTGGGGACTATATCGATATCGCGATCCAGAGGGAGCAGGAGGCCCATGAGTTCTACATGGGACTCCTTAATAATGTGCAGGACGACAGCGCAAAGGACGCGCTCAAGCTCCTTGCGGCCGATGAAAAGAAACACAAGGCATTCCTCATCAGCTATCGCGACGGGGGATTCGGTGCTGATGCGCTGCGCATGAACCATCCTGTTGACTATAAGATCGCTGAGCACATGGACAAACCGGATATCAGCAAAGACATGTTGTCCAAAGATGTCTTCCTGGTGGCGGCCCACCGGGAGTTGAATTCATACAACTTCTACAAGGGGCTTGCCGGGCTGCATCCCGAAGGCGAGCTCAGGCAGGTCTTTCTCAAGATGGCCAGTGAGGAGATGAACCACAAGGAAAAGGTCGAGTATCTTTACTCGAACGCATCCTTTGCCCAGACGGACGGGGGATGATGAAAGGGAGTTCCATTTTTTGAGTTTTGCAATTGCCTCGATGTAATAATTATTTGACATCCTGTACCCTAGTGTTTTAGATCCAAGCGTTCATTATTTTTTCGCGCTAGGAGCAGACAATACGATTATGATTCAATGGAATGTCTTACTCATAACCTTCCTCGCCTTATTCATCGTAAGCATGCTGGTGCGATTGGGCTTGCGGTTTCTGAACAGACAGCACCTCACGCGATACGGTCATGTGGTGCCCGATGTATTTAAGGGCGAGATCGAGCCGGACACCTTAAAGCGCATCCGGGATTATACCGTAGCCGTAAGCAACCTGGGCTCCATTGAAATCCTTGTCGATGACCTGGCCGATCTGGTGATTATCCTGAGCGGATTCCTGCCTTACCTCGCAGGCACGCACCTTCTGTCGGGCCTCAATCCGGTGCTCGCAGGGATCGTGTTCATGTTCGCCTGCTCGTTCCTGCTCGGGGTGATAGAGGTCCCCTTTGATCTGTACGGCACCTTTGTGATCGAGCGCAGATTCGGCTTCAGCACCATCACCTTCAAGCTATGGCTCAAGGATCAGATAAAGACATTACTGCTCTCGGGCCTGATCATGGGGATCATCCTCGCCGTGTTCCTTGAGCTGCTCTATTCCCTGCCCCGCCTGTGGTGGCTGCCTGCCTGGGTATGCTTTGTGCTGTTCCAGCTTTTGCTCACCTGGCTCTATCCCAAGGTGATCGCCCCGCTGTTCAACAAGTTCGAGACGATCGAAGATGAAACCCTTAAGAAAAGCATCGGAGAGCTTCTTGAACGTGCAGGCTTCCACCTGACAGGTCTCTTCAAGATGGATGCAAGCACCAGGAGCAGGCATACGAATGCCTATTTCACCGGCATAGGCAAGTTCAAACGGATCGTGCTCTTCGATACCCTCATCAACACCCACACCCCTGAAGAGATCACGGCCGTCCTGGCCCATGAGCTGGGCCACCTCAAGAAAGGCCACGTCAGGAAGCAGCTCGCGGCATCAGTCGTCTTATCGCTTGCCGTGCTCTATGTAGTCGCAAAACTTTTAGCCTGGCCGGCCTTGTATATGACATTCGGATTCCAGACCATCATCCCCTTTGCCGGTCTCTTCCTGATCACCATCATTGGAAAACCCTTCACCTTCTTTTTCATCCCCATCGGGTCCATGATCTCACGCAGGTATGAACGGCAGGCCGATGCCTATGCACGAGAGCTGACCGGATCAACCGTTCCCCTTGCACGGGCCCTGAAGCGGCTTGCCAAGGATAACCTTGCAAACCTCCACCCCCATCCGCTCTATGCCTGGTTCTACTACTCGCATCCTCCGCTCGCCCAACGTATCGAGGCCTTGGAACGCTCATAAGAACAGCCCACATGAAAAAGCCGGCTTATGTCCGGAATCCTTTAGCCATGCGCGGGTCGTATCCGACAGGCCGACTTTTTATGGTGCAATTCAAGAAAGATACAGGGGATTCCGAAAAGCAGGCTTGACTGCTATGACGGTGGTATTTATTAAAGCAACATAAGATACCCAAACTATCATGATAAATATGCTTCAACGCCTTGGGCTTCGATGTCGCTTCATAGCAAGATAATTTTCCCAGAAGGGGGGTAATGGATGTGAAAGACAAGGAAAAGAACTACTTCACCGCGTTGTACGATGTCGTGCGGGTCGTCCATTCGTCGCTCGATGTGAGCACCGTTCTCCAGGAGGTTGTAAAGGCCGTGGTAGATACCATGGGCGTCAAGGCATCTTCCATCAGGCTTCTTGATTCCCGGAAGAGGGCGCTTGTCATGGGGGCATCCTGCGGGCTGTCCAAGGGCTATGTCAAGAAAGGCCCCGTGCTCATCAAAGAGAGCGGCCTCGACCAGAAGGTCTTGAAGGGCGAGCGCATCTACATCAAGAACGCCCAGACCGACCCGGACTTCCAGTACGGTTCCGGCGCCAAGGCCGAGGGCATCAAGTCGGTGATAGTGGCCCCCCTGATCTGTGCAAAGACGGTCATCGGTGTGCTCCGTGTCTACTCCGACAAGGTGCGGGAATTCAATGCACATGAGATCCAGTTCTTGGAGGCCGTGGCGAGCCTGAGCGCGCTGGCGCTTGAAAACGCCCGCTACCACCAGGCCCTTCAGACCAATTATGACCTGCTCGTAGCCCATAAATACAGGCTCGATGACAATTGATGAGAGGAGGCACGACATGACTCGTGTTGGAATAAACGGTTTCGGCCGCATCGGCCGCCAGGTTTTAAAGGCTATAATGGAGCGCTATCCGAAATCTCTGCAGGTCGTTGCGGTCAACGATCTGTTCGATGTTGATACCAATGCGCACCTCTTCCAGTACGACTCGAACTACGGACACTTCCCCGGAGAGGTAAAGGTAAGGAAGGAGGCGTTCATCATCAACGGCAACAAGATAAAGAGCTTTGCCATGCGGGACCCTGCGAGCATCCCCTGGGATGATGAGGGTGTGGATATCGTCATCGAGTCGACGGGTCTGTTCCTCGGCAAACAGGAAGCTTCCGCCCACATCTACGGTGGTGCCAAGAAGGTGATCATTTCCGCCCCTGCCAAGCAGGAGGATATCACCATTGTCATGGGAGTGAACCATAACAAGTACAATCCCAAGAAGCACAACATCATCTCGAATGCATCCTGTACCACGAACTGCCTTGCACCTCCCGCGCTCGTCGTCAACAAGGCCTTCGGCATCGAGAAGGGCTGGATGACCACGGTGCACGCCTACACCAATGACCAGCGGATCCTGGACATGCCGCATAAAGACCTGCGGCGCGCACGGGCCGCGGCCATGAACATCATCCCCACCTCAACGGGTGCGGCAAGGGCGCTCTCTTTAGTCATCCCCGACCTGAAGGGCCGCATCGACGGGTACGCGCTTCGTGTGCCCACGCCCACCGTCTCGGTGGTCGACCTCACGGTCCAGCTTAAAAAGCAGGCCACTACCGATGAGCTCAGGGCCGCCCTTAAACGCGCCGCCAAGACGTCGCTCAAGGGCATCATGGGATGCGAAGACAGGAAGCTGGTTTCCATCGACTACAAGGGCAACGAGATGTCCTCCATTGTCGATATCGAGTACACCCAGGTGATCCAGAACAACCTGGCCAAGGTGGTTGCCTGGTATGACAACGAGTGGGGCTATTCCTGCAGGGTTGCAGACCTGGCGAATTTCATCGCAGGCAAGGGCATCCCCGAATAAAGATCCTCACGATCACGTAAGAACCGCTCATCCGGGTGCAGAGGAATCACAAGCCCTCTCACCCGGATTTGTTTATACTTTACAAGCCGCAGATGATTTCCGACTCCCGCCCACGGGCTGCCGGCTCCTCATCCCCCAATACCCTTTGCGCTTGACTGACAACTTAAGCATTCCCTATAGTGCAAGCTCATGTTTAATGGGGGAGACTTTTTACGATGCCTAAGAGAAACGACATCCACAAGGTAATGATCATCGGTTCCGGGCCGATCGTCATCGGCCAGGGTAACGAATACGACTATTCCGGGACCCAGGCCTGCAAGGCCCTGCATGAGCTGGGTTATAAAATTGTTCTCGTCAACTCCGACCCGGCAACCATCATGACCGACCCGGGCATGGCGGATGCCACCTATATCGAGCCCCTCAATGCTGCGGTACTGGAATCCATCATCGCCAAGGAGCGTCCCGATGCGATCCTGCCGAACCTGGGGGGACAGTCGGGATTGAATCTCACCTCCGAACTGCACCGCAAAGGTGTCCTCGACAAGTATGGCGTAAAGGTTATCGGGGTGAACATTGCAGCCATCGAGCGCAGCGAAGACAGGCGTGCATTCAAAGAAACCATGACCCGCCTGAGGATAGAAATGCCCATGAGCGAGCTTGCCTATAGTGTGGAAGAGGCCGAGAAGATCGCCTCCGGGCTGGGTTATCCGGTGGTCATCAAACCGGCCTATACCGTGGGCGGTGCCGGCGGAGGGCTTGTCTATAATGTGGAGGAGCTGAGGATCGTTGCAAGAAGGGGTATTTCTGAAAGCCTCATCGGCCAGGTGCTCGTGGAGGAGTCCGTTCTGGGCTGGGAAGAACTGGAGATCGAGGTGCTGCGTGACGCCAAGAACAACATAATCACCGTCTGCTTCATCGAAAACGTGGATCCCATGGGCGTGCACACCGGCGACAGCCTCTGCACCATGCCCATGCTCACCATCGACACGGATCTCCAAAGAAGGCTCCGGAAGTACGCCTACGACATCGTGGAGGCCGCTGAGGTGACCGGAAACACCAATATCCAGTTCGCCCACAACCCTTTAAATGGCAGGCTCGTGGTCATCGAGATCAACCCCCGGACATCCCGGTCTTCCGCCCTGGCATCCAAGGCCGTGGGCTTGCCCATTGCCTTTGTATCAACCAAGCTCGCTGCGGGGCTCACCATGGATGAAATACCCTGCCGGCAGTGCGGGACCCTGGACAAATACGAGCCCTTTGGCGAGGATGTGGTGGTGAAGTTCTCCAGATGGGCCTTTGAAAAGTTCAAGGGGTCCCAGGACAGGCTCGGCACCCGGATGAGGGCGGTGGGCGAGGTCATGAGCATCGGCAAGACCTATAAAGAGGCCCTCCAGAAGTCTGTTCGCTCACTGGAGATCGGGCGTTACGGCCTGGGCCATGCCAAAGACTTTCATGAGAAGGACCTCGAGACCCTTTTGGAAATGCTCTCCGAGCCATCCAGCGAACGGCAGTTCATCATGTACGAGGCCCTGCGCAAGGGTGCAACAATCGAAGACCTCGAACAGAAGACCCATTTGAAGGCCTGGTTCATCGGGCAGATGAAAGAGCTCGTGGACCTTGAGGAGAAGATACTCGCCTACAGCGGGAAGACATTGCCGGATGAGGTGTTCATCCAGGCCAAGAAGGACGGTTTCGCCGACCGCTACCTTGCCGGGCTCCTGGGTCTCACCGAAGATGCAATTCGGGACCGCCGTATCAAGCTGGGTTTGGTACACGGCTACCAGAAGGTGAGTGTGAGCGGCGTGGAGAACGCCGAGTATTACTACTCCACCTACAATGCCCCGGATGTTGTTGCAGTGAGCGACAGGCCCAAGATCATGGTCTTAGGCGGCGGGCCCAACCGTATCGGACAGGGCGGCTCGTTCGACTACTGCTGCGTGCACGCGGCATTCGCCATCAAGGACATGGGGTATGAGTCCATCATGGTGAACTGCAACCCTCTGGCGGTCTCCACCGACTACGACACATCCGACAAGCTCTACTTCGAACCGCTGACCGGCGAAGAGGTATTGGGCATCTATCACAAGGAGAAGCCCCAAGGTGTCATATGCCAGTTCGGCGGCCGGACCCCGCTGAATATTGCACATGAGCTTATGAAGGCGGGTGTGAAGATCCTGGGGACTACGCCCCAGGCCATCGACCTGGCCGAGGATCGGGGGCGGTTCGGTAAGATGATGGCCAAGCTCGGCATCCCCATGCCCGAGTCCGGTACGGCAAGCACCCTGGATGAAGCAAAAGCCGTTGCCGACCGCATCGGCTACCCGCTCATGGTGCGGCCTTCCCATGTGCTCGACGGGAGCGGCATGGAGGTGATGTACGATGAGGACATGCTCAGGGAATACATGCGCGCAGTTGTTGACCCGACTCCGGGGCTGCCCATCCTCATCGACAAGTTCCTGGACAATGCCATTGGGGCCGAGGCGGATGCCCTCTCGGACGGCTATGATGCCTTTGTGCCCGCCGTCCTGGAACACATTGAGCGCTCCGGCGTCCACTCCGGCGACTCGGCGTGTGTAATCCCGCCCATCAGCATATCTCCCCGGCATCTGGACACCATTATTGAATTCACCAAGCGCATTGCCGTGGAGCTTGGCGTTAAGGGCCTTATGAACATGAAATGTGCCATCCACAAGGACACGGTCTATGTCCTGGAGGCAAACCCGAGGGCATCCAGGACCGTGCCGTTGGTCTCCAAGGTATGCAACATCCCCATGGCCGATATCGCAACCCGGATCATTCTGGGCAAGAGGCTTGCCGATTTCGATCTCAAGCCCAAGAACATCCCGTACTTCGGGGTGAAGGAGGCGGTATTCCCCTTCAATGTATTCCCCGAAGTAGACCCGCTGCTGGGCCCCGAGATGCGCTCGACAGGCGAGGTGCTCGGCATGGCAGAAACCTTCGGCCTGGCGTTCTACAAGGCCTCCGAGGCCGCTTCCCAGTACCTTCCAATGGATGGATGCGTGCTGTTGACCGTGTCCCGGCGCGAGCGGCCTGCAGTGCTCGAGGTGGCAAGGCTCTTCAACGAGCTGGGCTTCAAGATCAAGACGACCCGCCACACCCATGCATTCCTGGCCGAGAACGGAATCGCATCCGAGATGGTACTCAAGCTCCATGAAGGCAGGCCGAACATCATCGACGGCGTCAAGAACAAGGAATACGCACTCATCATCAACACACCGAGCGGCAAGCTTTCCAAGCACGATGACTCCTACATCCGCAAGGCCGCCATCAGCTACAAGGTGCCCTATATCACTACGCTGTCCGCAGCCGTTGCGGCGGCCAAAGGGATTGCCGCTTCCCGGAAGGGCAAGGGCACCATCAAGTCACTGCAGGAGTATCACCGCGATATCGGCTGAGATAACAATTCCAAGTTGATTTTTGATAATTCAGCGAGTATAAGGGCCATGTCTCCTGTGCAGGGTCTCGGATAGTAGGGGGCTAAGAGCTTTAGAAATCCGATGCAATGCCTACATGATTGATTGGTTTGACTTAGGGCATGATCATTTATAGTATTATTGAAATTATGCACAGGAGACCATCCTTTCCGATTTCTCGGTCGTAGCCGTATCTTAAAAGGGACCATCATTGTTAAGCATACTCGGATCATTGAGGAGTACGCAGATGGATACCACACCACGAAGAGCACGAAGAAAAGAATCCTCTTGAAATCTCGAACTGGGGAAAGAAATCCAAGAATGCCGTTCTGCTTTTCTTAGATCTTTTTCGTGCTCTTCGTGTCCTTCGTGGTGAGAACAATGGGCAGGGATACCACACCACGAAGAGCACAAGGACACCTCTTAAAGGCTTTCTCCTCGCCCTCTTACGCCCTTAGTCTTTAGAGCATCAGCTTGCCCCTGCGGATCGTCCAGAAATCATCCGACAGGTTTCGGTCTGAAAGGTACTGGTAAGGAAGGGTAAAATAGCCTTTCATCCCCCACCTGTTCCCCCATGAATTACGCACGATGAACCGCTTCTTCGAATCGTCGTAGCCCACGGCAAGTACCGCATGCCCGCCCAGATTCCGCTCACCCGGTCTTGGCATATTCACTGTCCCGGTTTTAGCAACAGCCTGTGATTCAAAGCTTTCATATACCGAAAATCCAAAGACGAACGGGTAGCCTTCGGCAAGGCACGTACGCATTTCGTCCACCGTGATGATGCGATGATAAGAGGTAATCTGGTGCTGCAAGGCCTCTTTGTAACATGCAGCACCCGGTTTCACGGTGAATCTCGATATCGTATAGGGCCATTTCTTTTCCGAACAGACCCCCTGTTTCGCGAGTGTCTTGATGCCGTCGCGGATCATGGCGCCGGAGTCGGATGCGACAGTGTGTTCGATTGCACGCTCATTGTAGTAGATGAACAGCCTGCTGAAATCCTCGAAGGCGATATTATCCTTCATTTCGAGGAATTCCAGGGCCCCGGCAAGGGCGTTCGCCGTGCAGCTGCCCAGATTACCCTGGTCTTCGACCTTGGGACACAGCGGCCGCAAGTCCTTTGATGCAGGCAGCCTGGCAGGCACACGGAGCACAGCGCTGAGCAGATAGTCGCGCTGATCCGGTACATCAGGCACCCAGCCGTAGCCGCGTTTCTTGCCCCTGGTTTGCTTCAGCCCCGTAGCCTCTTTCTTTCCCGTCATATGAACCTCCTCCTTTCATACTGACTCGATTTCATCGGACCTAAGGTTGATTTGCTGGGATTATCCGGGGAGATCATGATGAAAGCCAGGCACTGCTCAATCGTGGTAGTCTTATCTTGGAGAATTATATCTTAAGGAGTGTTACCCAACAAGCCGACTCAAAACGGCACAAGCAAAGTTGTGTAAAATTGATTTTGGTAGCGGGGGGAGGATTTGAACCTCCTGACAACCATGCCCGGCCTAGCTTTATAGCAATAGGGCACCACATAGGCACCACTATATCATATTATATAACAAATGAACGCGGGGAGGAATCTAACCCCCGACCGCAAAGTGTTTATGCAGCTCCGCAGATGCTTTGCAACTCCCGGCGATTATAGATGACCTACGTTGAAGATCTTGCTTCGAATCCCTACCCGTAAGGGACTTCGGATTTTGAGTCCGTAAAATTAAAAAATCAAACCCATCGATATTAGGTCTGATTTCCCGTAAGTGATTAATTTCAATTCATTTTAAGATTTCCATCTATTCCTCTACAGTCTATCTACTCTCATGTTTTTCCTTGGATTCTAGCACAATTTTAGCACAGTCATGTCACAGGTTACTCTTTGTGGAAGCACATGTTTTTAACAGCAATTATAATCTGCAAAACCGTTACTCACCGGTTCAAATCCGGTTGCCGCCTCCAGTTTTGAAACCTGCTCCAGCCCTAGTTTCCAAGAGATCAGATGTTTTTCAGAATTCACTCATCTATCAACTTACTAGAGAATTACTAGAGAATGTTAGAAATAAACTCAAATTGATTGTAAGAGGGAGGTGGTGCGGAAATGAAGTAGGATTTGAAAACAATTTCTTCTAGGTGTTCCCTGCTTTTCCGACTTTACTGGGCAGCTACGGGGTAACTTACAAATTGCTGTCTGCAAAACCGTTAATCACAGTTCGAATAATCTAGAGTAGCCTATATATATTGATGCTATTTTACTTATCCTTAATTATCGTCGATTTTCATCCTCATATAATTCTTTGCGTTAGCATACCTTATTTCAACAAAAGCAGACCTATTAGGTGGCTTCATGCCGTTGCATACACACTTCGCTCAGCACCATAGTAAGCGTCATAGACGTGCTGAAACACGGCGGTGGTCTTTTGTTTAAACAACTCTGGCGTGTAGGCTCTCGGCAATCTCTGGTCCAGCAGTTTCTCGATGGTCACCCTTACCTCGGCGCGGGCCTGCTGGCGCTTACGCCAATCGAGCACCAGTTTGCCCGCCTTAAGCGTGGCCAACAACTCTCGGGCCGTGGACTTCACCTTGTCCCGGTCCATGTCGCTCATATCAATCTGCGGCTTGGTCAAGAGGTCGAAAAGCGCCAATTCTTCTTCATTCAGTTGTTCGCCCACGGCCCTCTGCTCTTCTTCATTCAGACTCTTGGCGAAGACCACCAGTTGCTGGAAGAACTCTTCGGCGTTGAGACTGCCTGCATTGTAGGCGTCAATCATCGCCTTAAATCGCTCAAGATAATCCATGCGCGTGCGGTTGAGCCGCACCATCGCCATTAGCTTCTGTGCCACAGCTCCTTTGAGTTTCTCGTTCATGGTGCGCTTGCGGCTCGTCTTGAACTTCTCGGCCAAGGCCTCGAAATTAATCCCGCTCAGGTCGATCCAATGCTCGTCGCTATGAGGCGCGCTCGGATCGCGGATGATGTACCCCTCCGTAGCGATAGAGCGGTCGAGCAGTCCCTCCACTTGCTGCATGACCTGGGAGATGTCCGCCGGTGGTATCAGCGCACGAATTTTATCTGCGATGACCTGCACGGGTGTCACCTCATTGGCAAACTCCCGTGCGGACGGGTCTGGCAGCACAGCCTTATAAAGACGCTGCACAGTGTTGGCCTGATCGAGATAGCGACGTTTGATCTCCTCAGAAGCCACCAGTGCCTCCACAGCGTCATCGAGCAGGCCGACACGGGCAAATCCCTCGGTGATCTGAATAGCCGCAAGGTTAACCCCTTGTTCCTGACATAAGCCCCGGGTTTCTCCCAACGCCTGCTGCAGTGCCGCCACCAGCGCGGCCTTGTCCTCCACCGGTTTGTCTCCGCCGCTGCCCGCGCCGTAGATGGCAAGTGCCCGCTCCAGGTTGCGAAACACTCCGGCATAGTCCACGATCAGGCCGCTCACCTTACCGGGATACACCCGGTTGGCTCGGGCTATGGTCTGCATCAGCGTGTGGTTGCGCATGGGCTTGTCGAGGTAGAGGGTCGAACAGCTCGGAACGTCAAAGCCAGTCATCCACATGGCGCAGACAAAGACCAGACGGAAGGGGTCGTCCGGGTTCTTGAACTTAGTCTCCAGATCCTCTTCTACCATGCGCTGGCGGTGTGGTTTTATATCCAGCCCCTTGTCGGTCATCTCGGCGATCTCGTTCTGTCCCTGAGAGACGACCACGGCCATGTCGGTTTCTTTCATCCTTGAGATGCGCTCTTCGATCTCCTGCCGCGCATCGCTGTTCGCCCCTGTCCATTCCGCCTCCAACGCCGCAATCTTCTTGCCCCAATGCTTCTTTACCTTGTCGTACATGCGGATGGCCGTGGCCTTGTCGATGCAGATCATCATGGCCTTACCCTGAAAGCCCCGCCCGGTGAAATGGGTCACCAGGTCTTTTGCCACTGCTTCCAAACGGTCGTCGCGGGTGATCAGATGGTACTCTCGGGCAAACTCCCGCTCCAATTTCTTCTCCTGCGCCTCGTCCAGTTCCGCCTCTTCGAGCAATCGCTCCATGTCTTCGTTGAGGTTCTCATTGACCAGTTGAAGTTCGGGGATGCGATTCTCGTAGTAGAGGGGCACTGTCGCACCATCGGCCACCGATTGCTGGAAGTCATACACGCTGATGTAATCGCCAAAGACCTGGCGGGTCTTTTCCTCACCGACAATTAGTGGCGTGCCGGTAAAGGCCAGGAATGCGGCGTTGGGCAGGGCCGTTCGCATGTTCAGCGCCAGAGTGTCGTATTGACTGCGGTGCGCCTCATCGGTGATGACAATGATGTCGTCGCGGGGGGACACCTCTTCCTGTTCCCGGAACTTGTGGATCAGAGTGAAGATGTAGCGGTGATCCTCAGTGAGCAACTGCCGCAGATGCTTGCTGCTTTCCGCCTGTGCGCGGCCTTCGGTCACCACCCCTGCAGAGGCAAAGTGCTTGTAAATCTGCCCATCCAGCTCCTGCCGGTCGGTGACGATAACAAAGGTCCAGTTTCCCGGCATCTTGCGCAACACCTTCTGGGCGAAGAACATCATCGCAACGCTCTTGCCGCTGCCCTGCGTGTGCCAGAACACCCCCAGCTTGCCATCCCTTTGCCGGATGTCAGCCAGGGCCTCCAGTGCGTTATTGACGCCCAGGTACTGGTGGTTTTTGGCCGTCAGCTTGATCAGCCCGCCAGGGACTTCCTGAAATAGGCAAAAGTTCTCCACCAGGTCCAGCATCCGCGCCGGTTCGCAGACACCGCGCAGCATGGTCTCCAGCGACACCCGGCCCGCCTCGTCCTCGCTGCCCACCTTCTTCCACTCGGCGAAGTGCTCCCACCCGGCGGTCACGCTGCCCACGCGGCTCTGGCTGCCATTGGAAAGAACGATCAGAGCATTGGGCCAAAATAGCTGCGGGATGGTGTCCTTGTAGTCACGCAGGTTTCCGGTGAAGGAGGTCTCCAGGCGGCGGTGGGCGGCCTTGAGTTCGATGAACAGCATCGGCAAACCGTTGACAAAACCCACCAGGTCGGCCCGGCGGGTGTGCATCTCGCCAGTGACCCAGAACTGCGAACAGAGCAGAAAGTCGTTATTGGCCGGGTTGTCCCAATCCACCACACGCACCACTTCCACTGTTTCGCCGTCGCCATAGGGATCGGGTACAGGCACTCGCACACCGTTCTTGAGCAGGTGATAGATCTCGCGGTTGGCGGCCACAGAACTCATGCGCGAACGGTCGCGGGTCAATTCCTCAATGGCCTGGCCGATAGTTTCGGGCGGAGCGTCTTGGTTGAGTCGTGTCAATGCTGAGTGCAGGCGAACGGTGAGGATGACCTCTGCCCGGGTCTCGCGGCCCAGCGTACTTGCGCCGTGGTCAAACTCTCCGAATGCATTTACCGTATCCCAACCTAGCTCTGCCAGCAGTGCGATGGCCGGTTGTTCGATCAGGGCGTCTTCGGTGTATCCGGTAGGGGTCATTGCTCACTCCCATTCCCCATTTGCCGCTCAAAGGACTGGCGCACCAGCCCCATAATATAAGGCAGTTCTTCCAACGAGGTGAATCCCACTTCCACATCGCCATTGCCCCAGCGAAAAATGCCGGTAATATCCTTACACAGGCCGCGGGGATCGGTAATGTCGGCAAAAGGCATATTCAGTGATAACCGCAGCCGCTTTGCCTTCGGAACCACATCGACAAAGTTGGTCTCGGCCTTGTAAGCCACATAGAGCTTGAGAAACTCCTCGCTGACGACGGGATCGAGCGCCAACACTTCCTTGCGAAACGCTTCGAACAGTTCTCGTCCCACACCACTTAACAGATGAGGATGGTCTTCTATCGAATAATCCGAGGGTGATTTCGCGCGGGGCTGATAGGTGGTCAGCACATCGGCGGCCAGTTGTGGCACACGCCAGACCGTCACCGCAGCCTCGCTCAAGCGTTGAGCGCGCGCCTTGATCGTTTCCTCATTCCACTGTTCAAGCGGACCAAGTCCTTGATTCAGTCTGAGGGGACTTTCCTTAAAGCCGCCTGGCATATCGCGCTTCTCGATAAAAGGCCGGTCACTGTATTCCGAGTTATAACCAGTCAGTGTCAAATTACCGAGGGTATGCAGCCAGGTTTCACGGATACGTTCCCATTCCGCTCCCAGAGCTTCCTTCCACACTTTGGACAGGTTCTCGTTCTGAGGTAGTATATGCTCAATCGTATATTCGTCCACCTCCACACGCTCCTTGCGCCCGTGGTTTTCCAGTCGCCTCAGCCAGTAACTGCGACTTCTAAAATTGTAAAGATCACGTACTTGCAACTCCCGCTTGAACTCCTCATCGTTCGGAAAGCGCCGATAGGAGGGCAGTAGAAGTAGGTGGGCCTGGATGCTTTCCAGATAGCGATCTTTTTTCAGAACCTTTGTAAAGGTCGCAAAGGTCTTGTTAAGCGAATTGGTAGGGATGTTGCAAATGGCTCGGCGGAAGACATACGCCTCGATCAGCCGCACTGCCGCCGCAAAATCTTGCTTCGATAACTTATCCCCAACATAATCGTGATACAACTCCAACAGGAAGGGATAGGCAACATCCACCTTCAGCTCGCGCAGATCATGAAAGGCGAGCTTAAGAACAGAATCGGTCTCGGCCCCCAGAGCCATGGCACAAAAATATCGTGCAAAGTCTCGAATGTCGGCCACTAATGATTCCACTCCTGCCCCCGCCACTTCAGGAGACCGGGCGTGAGCCTTGAAGGCATCATACACTGCGTCCAATCTTGGAATATCACCGGTCTTAACCGTCAGATAATGGCGCATGAAACCGTCAAAGTGTGTGCCGTAGGCCTCCTGCCCAAAATACAGTTCCATAGGCCGCCAGTAGTTCTCATAGAGGCGGGTCTGCAGTGTCGGTTCCAGCCCCATCAGAATGAAGTTGCGGATTAAATCGGCCTGGGTCAGCTCCCGTCCAGTGGAATTCATGCTTTCAAAGATCAACTGCGGATTGTCCTGATCCCGGCTCAGCGCTATGTCCACCACCATCAGCTTGGCGATACCTTTGCACAATGCGGTTAGGTTGCCTTTACATCCTGCAATCCATGATTCGAAAAGTTCATGGTTTTCCGTGATGCGTCGGGAATATTCTTTAGGCCACTCGTTTCCGGCAACAACAGCAATGAGCGAGTCTCTGTCGGTCTGGGAGAGGATGAGTTTGTAGTGCCGCTCGCCTTCTTCTTCAGGGTTTATGAGGTAGTAATTGCGCAGCTTGCGCGGTGAAAAGCCGTCCACCGGCTCCCGGTTGCCCTCGGGAAGATTCTCCAGCGCCTTCGCCAGGGCAGCAATCATCAGCGCTATCGTGGTTAGGCGTTGCTGGCCGTCGATGACCAAAAGGGGCGACTGGCTCGTCACATGATACAATCCCTTCTCGATATACACGATGGAGCCGACGAAATGGGCCGACACCGCTTCGTTCTCGCCGGTGCGCGCAATATCGTCCCAGAGTTGCCGGCATTCCCGCTCAGTCCATGAATAGGTGCGCTGGTAGATAGGTATGACAAACTGCGGCGATTTTTTAATAAAGTCCAAAAATTTGGCTTCTGTGGCTTTCATCAGACACAACCTCCGTTTACGGTGCGCAATTCATACTCTGAAAAATCAAAGAGCTGTACGTTAAACAAGGCACCTCGCACAGTCTCGTCCGTTGCCTCCTTCCCTTTCGGCAGCGACGCAATCGCATCGAATGCAGCCGTCGGAGAGAGGGACAACTCAACCACATAAAAGGGAAATCCTTTGGGGCAGCCCAACAAGTTCCACAAATGCGTGAGATCATCACGGATCGTCTGTATAACTGCTGTTCTTGGATCAGGTGAGGGCTTGAACACTAAATACGCCAATTTGGGCTTTTCCCCAACCGCACAAGCGGAGGCCGCACGATGCACCATTTGGTAAATGGCTCCAGAAAAATCTTCTATGTGTAGCTCATGCATTGCATGTTTTTGGAGCAAGCCCAGCCAACCAGTAAGCACATCTTTGCGATTTTGAAGATTTGATCCCTTCTTTAACCACTTGCTAACCGTGTCATAGCGTGGCTCAGTCCATTTGGCTTCAATGGCAAGGGCGCATCCTTGCTGTCTCACCATCAGATCGGTATGTGACGCCACACCTGCCCCTTGCTTAGGCGCAACAGTGTATTCTAGATGCAGAGTACAGTCTGGGTGCAGGCCCATGTCTCGCAACAGTGAATTTACCATCGGTTGTTCATACTTCAGCCAGGACAATAAAGGCACAGTTGAGCGGGTCGGTGATTGAAATTCTCTTCCGCCATACATAGGGATCGCCGCGGCGATTGTATCGTAGGGTGTTTTGTCATAATGGAGGTTCATAGTACGCTGGCCTCCTCGGGAATGCTGAGGCCCGGGGCCGCTAGCAAGGTGACTGCCGGTTGTCCAACTATGGTGTTTTCCAAGTAATTCGTCAATTATCATCCCCCAACGTGATCATACTTGACTTTTATGCTCAATAGCCCGATAAAGCATATAGCTCATCCACCATGTGTGGAAGGAGTTACGATGCCGTCTCTCGAGGCGGCATCAGCTATTTAGAGCCTGGTTCTTCCAGTACACTTCGCATTCTCTCATCAGTTTTTTCCGTGTGTGTTCCCTTGTTACCAGAAAAGCCGTCCAAGGCAGCAGATATCCGTTTCTGTCAGCGAGTACCACCAAGTAGTTCTCCTCTTCCAGCCAGATATGAATTCGATCCTCCTTGTTCTTGACGGATACCCAGTACTTGACTTTAGGATCTTCATCATGCTCAATAATTGGCTTCGGCCAGCGAATCCGCTCGCAACGTCGTAAATCCGGAGTACGTTCCTCTTCGACCGTACCCTCTTGGATCATGTGCCAGAATGTTGCTTCTTTGCCATGAGATAGCGGATGCCGTTTTAATCCGAGACGTCGTCCCTGAAATACCGGCTTATGTTCTATGAAATCCTGTTTGAAATACGTATAAATGGCATCTAGGTAGGCATCCCAGTTCCCCTTGAAATCCTTTAACAGAACCAACGACGGCAGCCAGTCGGACGAATTGCTCATCCCTGAACCTCCATCGCATGCCAGCGAAAGAGATTGACCTTCTCCTCCTGTAAAAGTGTTGTTTTCGTCAAACTATATCTTGACCGTTGTTGCATTCTCTCTATCAAGGCTATTTTCCCGGCATTACCCCTTAGGCCCCGGTTCAGATAAGCGATAGCACCGATCATTAAATCCGCCAACTGCAACTGCTCGATCTCGTGTGAGTGAACCAACTGTAAACGCTCGATCACCTCGCGGGAGAAGTCGTACATGTTATTACATAGCACATCATGAAGTTGGGCGGCCTTTTTAGCCCCCTTAGTGTCCTTTATGTCAAGATAGATCCGATATCGAGCATCCGGTCGGAGGATGACCTTGAGCATGTCAAAGTACATCTTGTAATACCAAGTGTCGTGGTCCTGCCCTGGAAAGGCATCATGCTGCAGCTTGTCCTTCTCCGGTACGATCAGCGCCCTAAAATGGAGATCGTCGTCATCGAAAAAATAATCGATGAGGTCGAGATAAAGGTCCTTTTTGGCCGGTGAAACCTTGGTCCATTTCACCTCGAACGGGGTTGGCATACCATGTTTTTTCTTGATTTCACGCAGCCGTATCGCGATCTCCTGTGTTTTATCCTGAGGACACCACACAGCACCCAGAACCATTACCTTTTGCTTGTCGTTTTCCAGATGGCAGGACTCATCACAGTAAATATTAAAGACCTCACTCATGCAGCCTCCTCGGAAACAGTGATATCCAGTTCTGACACGTCCACTTCGCCGGAGATGAGCATGGGCAGCATCAGATTGCGGGTGCAGCGGAGGTTTGCATTCGCATTGAGCAAACGCCAACAAAGCTGAATCATAGGCTCAGCAGATGCTGCCCATCGTTCCTGTAGTGCAATATGCGGCAATATGATCTGAAACTGTCGGAAAGCTTGCAAAATTATTCTGGGCAAAGCTGCGCCAGAAACAAAACCTGTCATTCTAATCTTCATGTCTGGCTCCCGGAGTATCATCGCTAAAACATGAGGATTAATTCTTTTGTTAGGCCGAAGCATAGCTATTGATGATAATAATGCGACATCAAGATCTTTCTCGACTACAAAACAGTGCTTTAGGTAGCTGCCATCCTTTGCTATAAGCACGTCATCCTTCAGCATCTTGCAGTCATTACGAACCAGGTTTTGAAAATCATCTTCACTGATTTTTCGGCATGTATCGATGTTGATTCCCCAATCGTGCATATCTTTGACTGATGCCATTGGATATCCGAACTCGACGGACTTAGGGCTGTGATGTGATCCGTCAGTAATTCTACTGCAAACGTCTTCCAAGGCCACCACCTCCCACCCCTCCGGAATCCGGCCGAGAGGAGAATCGACAAAGCGGGCGTGCTGGTGGCCGGGAAATCGGAGCTTAACGAACCACTCGCGGTAGAGGTTCTGCGCCATCTTCTCCAGAATCTTGATCCGCTGCAGGTTGTTCTCGATCAGGTCGTCGTAAGCCGAGAGTATTGCCGCGATCTTCCGCTGCGTAGGGAGGGGGGGGATAGCCACCTTGACATCGTAAATCCGAGATGGTGATGTATGCCGAACTTTGACCCCACTGCAGCTGGCTCTGATTTGCTGTCTGACCGTTTGCGAATTGAAGAGATAGTAGAGGAAGCGCTTATCAACATCGTTAAAATTCTGGATGAGTCCAAGGCGCTGATTATGGAGGTAACGGCCGCCTTCAGGAACTATTGCGGAACTTCCGAGAAGTCCTTCCGCTTGCTCGGTCATGGCTACAAGAAGGTCACCGCGAAACAGGATGTAGTCCTCGGGGATTTTGCCCGAATACCATTTTTCTTTGTCCCCCTTCTTCTTAAAGCCACCTTCGTCGAAGAAGTTGCCAGGAGTAAGAACGATGTGTGAGCCCTCTGTGCCGAAGTGTTCCCCTTTGAACGCATAACCATGCTTGATTGTGAAAAGGTCGCCAAGTTTAACGGAGCGCCTGGGATTTCCTTTCATCACTCCCGCTCCAACAACATTGCCACATTCTCCGCGATCCGCTCTTCCAGTTCCCGGGCCTCGGCGTTGAGGGTTTCCAATTCTTCGTTCTGATCCTCCAGCCGCTCCTTGAAGTCGAAATCCTCCTCGGTGCGGGCGGCTACACCCACATAGCGACCGGGGTTGATGCTCCAGCCCTGGGCTTCGATCTCTGCCAGCGTCGCCACCTTGCACAGCCCTGCCACGTCGGTGTATGTGCCATCAGGGAAATGCTGGGCCATTAGCCCGCCGCTGTCGTGCAGGTTCTCGACTGCCTCGGCTCGGTAGAGCCGTGCGATGTTGGCTAGGAACTCGATCTGGGCCGGGGTCCAGTCGCGGTGGGCACGGTCTATCTGGCGGTAGAGGTGGCGGGCGTCAATGAAGAGTACCTGGTCGGTACGGGCAGTCTTGCGCTTGCCCCGGTCGAAGAACCAAAGTGTGCAGGGAAGCGTCACCGTGTAGAAGAAGTTGGAGCCGACTGCCACCATTACATCCACGGCGCAGGCTTCGATGAGTTGCTTGCGGATGTCCTGTTCCGAGCCGCGGGCGTCGGAGGCGGAGTTGGCCATGACGAATCCGGCGCGGCCGGTGTCAGAAAGCGCGCTGTAGAAGAGCTGAATCCAGAGGTAGTTGGCGTTGTCGGTGCGGGGTAGACCGAAGGGAAAGCGCGGGTCATCCTTGAGCCGGTCTTTATTCACCCGGTCAACGTTGAAGGGTGGATTGGCCATCACGAAGTCGAACTTGCCGGTGGAGCGGTGTAGGTCTTCGTAGTAGGCATTGCCCTGGCGGATGTCCCCGGCCAGTCCGTGCACCGCTAGGTTCATCTTGCCCAGCCGGACGGTTTCAGCCACCTTCTCCTGGCCATAGACACTCAGCTCGGCACTGGGGTTCTTTTTATGCTCGGCGACAAAGCTGGCGCTCTGCACGAACATGCCGCCGGAGCCGCAGGCCGGGTCGAAGATGCGCCCATGGAAGGGTTCGATGATGCCGACGATGAGCTGGACGATGGCAATAGGGGTGAAAAACTCGCCACCCTTTTGGCCTTCGCTCATGGCGAAGTGGCCGAGGAAGTATTCGTAAATCTTGCCGAAGGCGTCCCCCTCGATGTCCATGGGGACGGAGTTCATAGTCTTGAGCAGTTCCTTGAGCAGGGCGTTCTCGAAGCGGTTGTAGGCCTTGGGCAACACGTCCTTGAGGTCAGGGTTCTCCGTCTCGATGGCGCGCATGGCGTCGTTGATGGCCTGACCGATGTTGGCCCCTTCGGGCAATTGTATCAGCGCCGAGAAACGTGCTGTCTCGGGCAGATAGAGCACGCCCCGCGCCTGATAGTCAGCCGGGCCTATGGTGCGCCGTCCGGCGCTTGTGCCCGCCAGTTCTTTCGCCGCCACCTGGAACTTGTGGTCGGCATAGCGTAGAAAGACCAGCCCCAACACCGGGACGGAGTATTCCGAAGACTTCAGCTTGGAATTAGCTCGCAGTTCGTCTGCTGCGTCCCACAGCTGGGCTTCGATGTTGTTGCCGTTATGATTCATTGTTTTCCCCCGGTACCGAGTTCAATTTGCCATTAAGAGCTACGGATCAGCAGCGTATCAGAATATATAATGACCGACACGGATATTTCATTCTCATTACCTTGGATAAACAGATTACCTCCCATTCGCATAGACCATGATCAACGATTTCATGGTGTGGAACCACAGGTCCGCAACCTATTATTTTATATCATGAGATGTTTATTAAATACTATATCAGAGTTCATATACTTGCGATTAATATAAGCTTTTCTTACAGTTAATATTATGAACCTCTTGAGATTTATGCTTTTCAGGTCACATGTTCAAATTGTCAGTTCTGGCCCATTCATATTTAATACTCTGGCCCTGCAGCAGTACGTATTCCTTGTTATCGGCGATTTAATACTGAACATATTTTTTTATCTTAAGTCTTTTACTAGGCCATTTACTTACATTCCATTCAAGCATTAAATGATACCATGATAATTAAGAGTTAACGCATAAAATTTAATTGGTTTTACACTGCCATATATAAATGATATAATTATATAGGAGGGATAAAACTATTGAAGCTTCTAATTTGGTTAATCTTATGCTGGTCCAGTTATGAATGAAGAACTTGCAAAAAAGAGAGCCAGTGAGATTAAGACTAAAACTATCTCCGACTGGACAATTGGCGATTACATTGGATCTGGCAAGACGGCCTTCGTATGCGAAGCTAGGAATAATGACAAAATCTCAGCAATAAAAATATTTGAGACTGACTTTCTTGGGAAGAATGAAATTGAGGAATTAAAAATACGGTTAGAAAGGCAGTTGACACTAGTTTCCAAGAAACATCCAAATCTTATTGAAATATATGGTGGCGGATATTCAAAAGAGATTAAATGCTACTTTCTCGTGATGCAGCATATTGACGCAGTCCCATTATCCAGTCTTATCAAGAAGATTCCTCGTAATAAAATCGGGACACTTGTTACTCAAATTGCTTCCGCCGCTAAGTTCATTGAATCACTTGATTTGGCTCATCGTGATATTAAGCCAGATAATATAGTAGTAAGTCGTGATTATTCCAAAGCAGTATTGCTTGATTTTGGAGTTATTAAACCTTTGGGTAAAAATGAACTAACCGATTCAACTAATACTCAGCGTTTTGTTGGGACCCTTAGATATAGTTCTCCAGAGTTTTTATTTCGTTTAGAAGAAAATTCACGCGATGGATGGCGAGCAGTGACTTTTTATCAAATTGGAGCAGTCCTTCACGATATGATAATGCGCGTACCAATATTTGAAGGTCAAACTGAGCCTTTTGCAAAACTTGTACATGCAATTGAATACGAGACCCCTGGGCTATTTTGTGAAGATGTTGATCCAGACTTAATCCACCTTGCCCGACTGTGTCTTCTAAAGCCGCCGAAATTGAGATTGCGAATGATAGATTGGGACGATTTTAAATTCCCACGCAAAAATACAAACCATTTGAAGCAAGTGAAAGCACGAATACAACATAGAAGTGAATCAACTTTGCATTGCACCAAACAAGAAGCCCAGAAAGAAGATTCTACCCGATTAACCGAGCAATTTAAATATGACATGCAAAGTATTCTTGATTCAGCTATTCGAGAAACCTGTATAGGGAATGGCTTATTTCCAAAGCTAATCATCCAATTCTTTCCAAGTAAGGAGATATTTGATATATTAGCAATTGTAAGCTTCGCATCTTCATTAAGACATTCTCTTACTACTGATCTCACTGTGTTAATTACAGCTTCTATTGTGGACTTATCCACTAAGTTGATCCAGCTTCAATGCGCTGCTATTCTGGAAGATAAAATCAATTTTAATCAGGCAATTCAACATCTTTCTCTATTTTATGAAGATATTATTGATGATGTAAAATTGAAAGCTTCCATCGAGGAAATGCTGCACGTTGTACTTGATCAAGCACAGCTCAAATGTGACTCACAGTCTACACTAACTGATAGAAGTATAACTTGCTCCAATCCTTGGATTGTTTACAGATTAGAGGAGGATAAAGACCAGGATGGATAGCACATGGTGGGTAAATCCCAATCAGCTTGATGATGACCAGAAAACAGTCATTTCATTGCCATTAAACCAAAGCCACCTGGTTCTAGGTCCTCCAGGCTCTGGAAAATCAAATTTGTTACTCTTACGAGCTGATTTTTTGCAAAGATCAGGTAATCCCAATTCGATTATATTGGTTTTTACAAGGCAGTTACAAGACTTTATGAGATCGGGTTCTTCTCATTATTCTTTTTCAGCTACTAAAATCCGAACAAGCAGAGCTTGGACATTTGAACTTCTTAGAGAAAACGATATTCAGATCAACATATCAGACGATTTTGAAAAGAGCAGGATTCAATTAAGTCGAGAACTCGATTTATTAATTAAAAATAAAAAGCTCCGGAACCTTTATGAATACATACTGCTTGATGAAGTGCAGGATTATTTACCAGCCGAAATTGATGCGTTTCGCGCTTTGGCGCGTAATATATTTGCCGTAGGTGATATCAAGCAGAAGATTTATAGTGGAGATGACGGCCTTTCCTATCTAAGAACTTATATCGACGAAAATAATATACACCAATTAAAACATCACTACAGAAATGGACTTAAGATATGCTATCTTGCTGACGGCATTGCAAAACAAACCGAAGATTACATTTCGATGGCGAGCACTTCAAATTATAATGAGAAAGTAGCTCCATCATCTGTTGACAACTATGAATGTGATTCTCTAGATGAGATGTTCAATGAAGTTTTGAGTAAAATTGATCTTCAACTTAAAGCGTATCCATCTGAGTTTATTGGGATATTGACGCCGCGCAAAGATGAACTAAGGCGTATTTCAGAATTACTTAGAGGTACATCTTTCTATAAGCAAGGTAAAATACAAATGCGCGAAGATATTGCTGGAGAAATTGATTATGAACGCCCGATAGTAGTATCAACAATACATAGTGCAAAAGGGTTAGAATTCCGCGCTCTTCATTTGTGTTATTTAGAATATGTTAAGAAGTTCCCTAAACAAAGAAATACTTGTTTTACAGGAGTTACTAGGGCAAAGACTGCTCTATATATTTATCACATTGATGGATTGCCAGGTTATTTTGAACAGGCTTATGCATCTTTGAAACGGCCTCCGTCACTACCTGTAGTAGAAGACCTTTTTAAAAAGGTGGAGAACTAAATGTTTTTTGCAAAAGCAGATAAAAAATCATTTCTTGATTTACTACAGAGCCGAAATGCCAAAGACATATTTAGTATTCAACAGTTTCCGTTAATTCCATCTCTAAAAGATGAAGAACTCCTACTTATTTGGAAAGATGAACCCTCCCATAATAACTACTTTCCCATCTATATTTGTACTCCAACAGGGAAAGAAAAGGAACTTATCGCATGGACTTCTACATACCTCAAGACGTTAAAGCCAGTTACTGCATTCACAAGAATAATTGATATTAATGAATTTGAAATGCTTCAGCATACTAAACCAATGGATCTCCCTATTCAAATTGAAAATGTATTAGTTGGATCAATAATTGGAGAAATATTTGAGTTATATAAATATGGAAGTATAAAGCACCAGAATTCTATGGCAGCAAGAAGCACTTTTTCTTATGCTATTGCTATGGCATACATTCTTAATTCTCCTTATAATAAAATGGAGATTGCAAGAAGATATGATACAGTTCGCAAGCTTGCTTATCTATCGATTAGGCCTTCTTATTCAACGTACTTACAAGGTATTTGGCAGAACTTGCTTTCTGCTATTGTAGCCAATTTAGACGATAATAACTTCTTCCAAGAGAGATTATTCTTTTATCCGATTAAAAATGTCCTTAATTCCATAGCCAATGGTCTTGAAATAACTCGAGCACAAATTGCAGAAATACTACACCACCCTATAGATTTCCCCGAGATACCTTCGACATATTCTAAGATCGAAGTGCGTGTGGAACAATACGAGAAAGTCTGTGAAATTCTTACTTCAAACAAACAAATACATCCACAATCAGCATCTTTTACTATTGCATGTCTGGCAAACCAAATCACACCTGGAAGCTTTAAGCATCAGGCACTTTTAGAACCGTATTTCCGGAATTACCCTGGAGTTTATATCTGGTATGGTATATGTGCGGGTCTTACTCAAAATTCGGATATAATGTCATACAATTACGGATTGGGATGGAGGATTTCAAGACAATTATTAAGTAAATCAATTGTATTTGAAAGCCCAACCTCCGATATTAGCTTCAATGAGTTTGATTTGTTATTGAAGTTAGATAACCCAGATACATCTTTTAATACTGATTATGCAAATAGTCTAACTATTGAATTGGTTCCAGGTATATCAACACTTGTTTCCTGGCCTCCAAAATCAGAACTTAGAGAGAGTAGCTATTCTAAACAGACTCAACTGGAATTGGATTTTAAGCCTTCTAACACAGATAACATCTCTCTAAACAAATTAGGTGAGAAACTTTATGAGACTATAGATATCTTTGAAAAACTTACCGGATCAAATCAAAAACCAAAAATGGATGATAAAAAGCCAAAGAATAGGAGTAGAAAAGGTAAATAAATCTTTTGAACTCATTAGAAAAACCAAGATTATCGAATTTATACGGAGTCAAAGTGGTGCCATTAATCAGCATGAAGACTAAGTTGTATGTTCATCGTGTTATTTATCTCTTATCTGAGTCATACGCCCTAATCGGGGTTCCCCCTTATAGGAAAGATCTGATTGCTATGATATAAGTTAAATATATTAATTTCTTATATATTAGTTTGTTTGCATGGAGTTAGATATGGTTGCAACTTTCACTGGTAAACCATTCCTAAGTGAGATTAGAAAGGCAGGATTCGAACCAGATCAACTCATTGTTGAAGCAGTCAGGAATAATATTGGTTCCATGATTCATGATTGGCGCCTGTTTTTAGCTCTCTATCAGCTTAATACTATAAGTGCTCGTTTCCTAAAACTTGATATCGTAGCAATTCTAAAAGTTTTTAGTGGCATAGATGAAGATGTGTCTCTTGCTAAACAGCCACATCCAGATCCTGAGACAGTTCTTTGCTCAAGAGGAAATATCCTAAGAGATGTGATGTTAAGAGCTATCAGTTATGCAAAAGGACAAAATACCTTAGGAGTACGACATTTTCTTAGAGCAGTTATAGAAATGGGATTCGATTCCGGAGATAACTATTCAGATCGTCCCACTATAATAGATTTATTATCATTCTCATATACTGGTAAACTTGATACACAACTAAGTGAGATCCCTGAGGTAAATGATTTTCTGAAGGTTCTCATACAGTTAGAAGATGGTGCTGAGGATTTCCAGTATATTATAACAAAAGAAGAGGGCAAAATAAAGTTTCGTATAACAAGTATCCTCGATGACTATGTACAACATGGACAGTCTGGAATCTTGGTGCCACAGCGAGCAATAATTTCACATAATGAATTTGGGACATTTACATTAGATGAAATCGAGGAGCTTGAAGATATGTTAAATAATCAAAAGGCTACTGAAGCAGACTATCAAATATTCTTTGAGAAACATACACATTTTCTACGTAATTGGGATCTTAGAGAAGTGTATCCCCACGTTTATTTAACACGAGAACAAGAAAGCTCTCTTATCCCAGATTTCATTATAACAAATCAAGAAACTCAAGATGCTGCAATAGTTGAGCTTAAGAAACCAACCCATAAGATAGTCAGACATCAAAATAATCGAACGCGATTTGCCGATGCAGTTATGGAAGCCAAAACTCAACTCCTAGAATACTGTGATTGGTTTGAAATTCCTCAAAATAGAACGAAGCTGAAAGCTAAGTTTAAAATGGAAATATATCGACCAAGACTTATGGTAATAATTGGAAGAGCATCTGAGTTCCGAGATGGCATAGATAGACAAAAACTTCGAAGTCGTGACCCAAAGATTGAAGTTGTCACTTATGATGATATTCTAACTTTAGCAAAGCAAAGACAAGAAAATATAAGAAAATATTATGATTCAAATATTGTTGCGAAATATCCTAGATGATTAATGTTTCTTCTATCATTGTCAGACCTTCTTTTGTCAATTAATTGGTTTTTCTCATTGTTTGCATCGTTAATTGATCTAACAGATATTCTTATTATGTCAGTAGTTCTTCGAATATTTTTTCTTCTATCAAGAATTTTATACATTCTATGATAAAAAGCACATGTTTTTGCTAAAGATGTGTCTTTTTTTAATTTATAACAAAAACCAAGCAGATGTTCGCATGCCATGTAATAATCTTGCTGCATTTCATAAAAACTTGATTTCTTATCCCTCATTACCTCCTTTGATATAAAATATGCTTTTAAAGATTTTGCATCTTGGATATTAATTTTTGAAATATATTCATCACAATAATCAGGATATATAGGGCATTTTGCAAAGTTCCTGCACTCATAAAGAAACTTATCTATTATGAACATGGCCACGATTGATTCACTTGGAGAAATTATCTGTAATTTATTATTTAATTTGCGTTTTCTATTTTCTCTTTCCAAATAGTATTTTTTATAATTGATTTTATTATCAATATTTTTGTTGAATATTAAAAACTCTTGTGTGAAATAATCATAAATAAGATTGTCCATCATTAATTTTGATATATTGCAAAGAGGAAAGTCATGGAGTTCTAACATATCTGACATATCATTTAATTTATTATTACTTCGAATGAGATGTCAACATAGTTATTAAGCATAAACAATGATTTACCTAAAAAAACAGCTAAAAACGTTGCAGAGACACTGGCAAGTTCTATGAAAATCTTAGTCCTTAATCTTTACGTACTCGGCGCTTTATTAAGAACAAGGTTGACCCTTAGTCTCTTCAGATCATTCCAATGGAGAACAGCATGGACATCAATAAAAGGGTTGATCCGACTTCAAACAACCCTATATTCTCACTTTATTCTCAAATGATCTCTTAATTTCAATGCTCGACGTAAGCAACGTTCCTATGCCCGAGTTGTTTCTGGACCGCAGCGATGTTCCCTGTCTTCTCAATAATGTGTCACCCCATAGCATGCCGAGCAGAATGCGGGGTCTTGCCTGATACCTGGGTGAGAGAGCACACCTCAGCCCAGAGCTGGTTGACCACCAGAGGTGTGAGACGGCCACTGCAGTTCCGGATGGAACTTGCCGGCAGGAACAGGGCAGTCAATCCCTCTTCTTTATCCAACTCACGTTCATTGGCCAGATAATCCCAGATCGCTTTTGTGTTATATAAGCTGCCATCATACTCTTGGTTCTCGTCATCTTGTTTGCCCAGTATGGAGTTTGCTACAAGCAGCGGCATAACAATAGGTTCTCTGTTGGCATAATACTTAGGAGGCGAGCGGAGAGGGTGTTACAGATTCATGAATGACATGCTTCAATTCTGTTTATAATTTCACCCTACTTTTCTATTTGATTTGGGCAAGATGATTCGCGCTCTGATTCTCCTCACGATGTATAGGGTTTATTTCCTTTCCGATTTGGTAGGTTTCTATTCATTATATGCGATGACTAACAATATAATATAAATAATATAGCATATATATATTTTTAAAATGCGTTGACAATGAATTTGAAACAGTTTATTTTTTTATCATCTCCACATGGAATGAGGAGGTTTTATGAAATGGAGCTTGTTGGCAACTACACTTGTTTCTTGTTTGATCCCATCCATGCTTCTTGCTGCAGGAAGCGGCATGCCCTGGGAAGGCCCTCTCGATCAAATCCTGAACTCTCTGACCGGCCCATGGCTTAGGTTCGGAAGCGTTGCGGCAATTATGGCCGTGGGCTTCATGCTGGCCTTCGGTGAGACAGGCGGGATTCTGAAGAGGTCCTTGCAGGCGGTGCTTGGTCTTTCCGTAGCTTGCGCTGCTACC
>Ga0187877_1000155_pt1 | contig 93841 bp, 78 predicted proteins | sample June2016WEW_17_1_3_FD_132430 | JGI IMG/M metagenome (GOLD analysis project Ga0187877, IMG submission 132430) | Peatland microbial communities from SPRUCE experiment site at the Marcell Experimental Forest, Minnesota, USA - June2016WEW_17_100 | ecosystem: Environmental > Terrestrial > Soil >...
AATTCTTAGCCATCATGCCGGAGTTCTCTTCACGCTATCGCTTTGCTGAATGGCCAAATCCAGCAGTGCCATTGATCGCTGTCGGCTGCTATGCTGTTTGGGAAGGACAGCAACTGATCTACTACGGAATGTCTGGTCGAACGTTTTCTCCAACTAGCATTGCGGGTAAAAAGAAGTATGGACTTTACAACCGCCTCGAAAGCCATGCTTCCGGCCGTCTCAGCGGTGACCAGTTCTGCGCCTACGTTGCTAACCGGCTAGTTCTTCCGTCCTTGAGCCCTGGAATGCTACCTAGCTTTAAAACCGGGGAAATCAGCCTGGACTTCTTGACCAAGCAATACATTCATTCACGGCTTGAGTATCAATTCACTTGTGTCTCAACAAGTACTGAGGCCTTCGCACTAGAACAAAAGTGTCGCAGAGGAGTTGTATTCGGAACTAAACCACTAATTAACCCAGCCTAAAAGTGACGGCTACGCCTCCCATATTTGATGAACTTATATGTTGCTGTATTCCTTGTCTGCGGTACGATTCCCCCATCCCAAGAAAAAGACTCTTGCACAACCCGGAATCAATAAATATCCTCTCTTATAACGATAGCAGTAGCACCAGGTCATTGCCTCTCACGGTGACATTTTTAAGAACCATCTTGGCAAGGTTTTGTTTATAGTCATCCTGGTTTAATTTATAGAGCGGGTGATCCTTGAAAATACTGTTCATGATCGAGGAGATCAAACCCATAAGTTTGTCCTTCTCTAATCTGGTTTCATTGTTCATTGTGATTTCAGTCATAACAAAATCACTCAGGTAAAAGGCTGCGCTTTCCGGTTTGTAAACAGGTTTACACTTAAAAGACATGTTCCCATCGATCTCGTCTTTAAGGAGAGAAGCGGAATATTGCAGAGATAGACCGATATTGTTGTCCTGAAAAAATACCTTCGGGGAGAACAATCTGATGTTTGTCGCAAATGAACGCTTTTCAATAGGGAATCTCTTTTCAATCATCTTCTGAATAGTAGATTCTGGTATTGAGATTTCTTTTTCAAAATATTTGCATCCGGTGAATACCATCAACAGCAGTATTATGGGTATCAACAGTTTTTTCATCATTCTCCATTTATGGGCAAATCATAAGATCGTTGCGTTATCATGCAATATAACTTCCCATGTCTCTTAGCATATGGGACCATTCATAACATCGCCTTATTCGCGTAGGATCGGTTTTGATTGCTCCCTCTATCATGTGGGTGAGGTCATCATTGAACTCTTGCTCAAAACGTATACAGGCCGGTTATTTGAGATGTTAGGTATGACACACCACATCCTTGTATCTCTACAAAAAGCGCCGAATCGGCGTTTTTCCCATGTCGAGTAAATAGGGGTTGGTTGAAGGATTAAGGGTGAAGTGATTTATATCAGAAGCGGATCGGGCGGATGTAATTTCGATTTATTCTCGCTTTTATGATGTCTGGAAACTGAACATCTTGGTTTGAACCCTCCATAGCCAGTCACACAATTTCAGAGCGTGACCTTTTGCGCGAACTCTATAATTTTCTTAGATGAGATAGCCGATCAGATCAAGTGGATGGAAGATCTTCTGGCAGCATAGTGCCTAAAACGGAGATGTGAAATTACAGAAATCAGGAGTCTTGAGTTGGATCGCTTGACTAAGATTGTATTTTTAATTGTCCTCATTAACCTGTTCACCCAGTTTGCATACGCATCTGGAGTCATGGTAAGCTGGGTAGAAAGTTCTGAAAGTAATGTCGCTGGGTATTTGGTTTACTATGGAACTGCCTCTCACAAATACACGAGTGACGTTAATGCAGGTACTTTCACGTCTGTAGCAATTGATGGCCTAACTGCTGGTGTTACTTACTACTTTGCAGTGACAGCTTATGATAACTCAGGAAATCAGAGTGCATATTCCCAGGAGGTTCAGGTAACCATCCCTGCGGCCGTGACTGTTAATACGGGTTCTGGATCTGGTTCAAGTTCAAGTTCTAGCTCAGGATCTATTTCTAGCTCTGGTTCAGGTTCAGGTTTAGGATCTGGTTCTAGCTCTGCTACAGAATCTGGCTCAGGTGTTGGCACTGAGTCAGCAACCTTCACCCTGAACGCCTCCGTTGTGAATGACTATGGGACGATTACATTTACCCCGTCTACAGGATCTTATGCTCAAGATACGATTGTCAGCCTGACTGCTACACCGGATGAAGGCTATCAAGTGAAGGCCTGGACGGGTACTGACAACGATACCTCCAAAAACAACTCGAATACCGTAACAATGAACGCAAATCGGATTGTATCGGTAGAGTTTGAGGCTATCTCGAATGCCGAAGAGAATAATGATGGCGGGGGTAAAGACGATGGGCTCTGCTTCATATCAACTTCTGTGTCGGAAAGTCCTGTTTCTCAAAGAGCAACCGTCCTGGTACTTATTGGTATTGTGCTCATGGGTACTGCAAGTTTCTTAAGAAAATATACCAACAACTGATATCCCGTAATACTCAAAACAGGCAGCTCCAAACTTGGCTCTACCAGTATGTGTCTGTTTGCAACAGAATTGAGTTTCATCTTCTCCTTATAGATAGCACTATAGATTCATTCGATAACTCACCGGGCTGGAATTCTGAATATCCACCGTTGATTACTGCGATAACTCACCACTTTTGAGAAAGCCCAGACAGTATAGTTTCAGAACCAGATCTATGGTTTATCCATTGATCTAACAAAAACCGTCCTGCAGGTCTTCCTGCAGGACGGTTTTTGTTATCTATACTGAATATTACTTCAGCCGGCAGCCTTAGCCTGCTTGAGTTTGGGCTTCCCGGCGGCCCTTTCCTTCACGAACACGTGCTCCAGCACCTCGTCCATGGAGCTCACGGGGTAAAACTTCAACTTCTTCTTGACCAGCGGTGGTATTTCCTCGAGGTCCTTCTCGTTATCCCTGGGGATGATGATCTCGAAGATCTTGTTGCGGTGAGCGGCAAGGGTCTTTTCCTTGAGCCCGCCGATGGGGAGCACCTTGCCCCGCAGGGTGATCTCACCCGTCATGGCGATATCCTTGCGCAGTGCCTTGTTGGTCAGCGCCGATATCACGGCCGTCGCCATGGTGATGCCTGCGGATGGACCGTCTTTGGGGATGGCGCCTGCCGGTACGTGCACATGGATGTCGTTGTCCTTGTTGAAGGTATCCGAGAGGCCGAGCTGCTTGGCACGTGAGCGGATATACGTCAATCCGGCCTGGGCGGATTCTTTCATCACGTCTCCCAAGTGGCCGGTGAGCACCAGCTGGCCTCCCTTCCCTTCATGGCAGGGCAGGACTGATGCCTCTATGTAGAGGATCTCGCCGCCGAACTGCGTCCAGGCAAGGCCCGTGGAAACACCTACCTCATGCTCCTTGCGCTCCTGCTCTGGCAGGAATTTGGGCACGCCCAAATAGTTGGGCACACTCTTGGCAACAATACGGTAGGCCTTCTTGCGCTTTCCGTTCTTCTCGGCGATATCGCGGGCCACCTTCCTGCAGATGGACCCGATCTCGCGCTCCAGATTTCTTACGCCGGCCTCTTTGGTATAGTGGTTGATGAGATCGAGCACCGATTCGTCTGAGAACTTGATGTCCTCGAACTTCATTCCATTTTCTTTCACCTGCCTGGTTACCAGGTAACGCTTTGCAATCTGCAGCTTCTCCTGATCGGTGTATCCGGGCAGCTCGATAATCTCCATCCTGTCCTTCAAGGGACCGGGGATGGGGTCGATAAGGTTTGCCGTGGTGATGAACATGACCTTGGAAAGATCGAAAGGCACATTCAGATAGTGGTCCTGGAACGAGAAGTTCTGTTCCGGATCAAGTACCTCCAAGAGTGCCGATGATGGGTCGCCCCGAAAGTCCTGCCCGATTTTATCCACCTCATCGATCATGAAGACCGGGTTGTTGGAGCCCGCCTGCTTGATGCCCTGGACAATACGGCCCGGCATGGCGCCGATATAGGTGCGCCTGTGGCCCCTGATCTCGGCCTCATCGCGTACTCCGCCCATGGAAAGCCGGTAGAATTCCCTGCCTAAGGCCCGGGCAATGGACCTGCCGAGAGAGGTCTTGCCCACACCCGGAGGCCCCACGAAACACAGGATGGCGCCCTTCTTGTCGGGGTTGAGCTTACGGACCGCCAGATATTCCAGGATGCGCTGCTTGACCTTTTCCAGGCCATAATGATCCTCATCCAGGATTTTGGCTGCAGCCTTTATATCGAGCCTGTCCTGGGTGGACTTGCCCCAGGGTAGATCGGTCATCCAATCGAGATACGTCCTGATGATATTTGCCTCGGCCGAGTCCTGATGCATCAACTTCAGCCGGTCGATCTGCTTGGTGGCCTCCTTTTTCACTTCCTCGGGCATCCCGGCATTGTTTATCTTTTCAAGGTAGTCCTCTATCTCTTTTCCCTTCTCATCCACTTCACCCAGCTCCTGCTGAATGGCTCGCAACTGCTCGCGCAGGAAGTATTCGCGCTGGGTCTTGCTCATCTCCTCCTTGGCCTGGGACTGGATCCTGGCCTGGACCTCGGAGAGCTCCATCTCCTTGCTCAGGAGCTGGTTCACATGTCTGAGACGTTCCACCGGGTCGATAATCTCGAGCACATGCTGGGATTCCTCCACCTTGAGCCTTAAGTTCGATGCCACCAGATCGGCCAGCCTTCCCGGGTCGTCGATGGCCTCCAGGATGGACAGCGCATCGGGTGAGACGATGCCTCTGAGCTGGAGTATCCTCTCGGACTGCTCCTTGACCGTGCGCATCATGGCCTCCACCTCGACGGTGATCTCCTTGAGCTCGGGTTCCTCGATCTTCTCGATATCAACGCTGAAGAACCCTTTTTCATCCTTGATGAACTTCTTGATGCGGGCCTTTGCAACACCCTGGACCAATATCTTCACCCTGCCGTCGGGCAGCTTGAGCATCCTGATGACCATGGCCACGGTGCCGACGGTGAATATCTGATCTTCGACGGGCTCCTCAATGGTGGAGTCCTTCTGGGCGGCGAGAAAGATATACCGGTCCTTGTTGAGCGCCTCATCCACCGCCTTGATGGAAATACCCCTTCCCACGAACAAGGGCAGAATCATGTATGGGTATATGACGACATCCCTTATGGGAAGAAGCGGTATATTCTCAGGTATCTCTATTGCTTGCTTCTCATTCTCCATTCATTTATCTCCTAAGCGATCTCTATTCGCTTGATCTTCTTAACTCCGTCTTCAGCCCTCGTAACCCTGATCTTTAAGACACCGTCAATGAAATTGGCCTCTATCTTCTCAAGGTTGAACCGCTCGGGGATATCCAGTTCCCTGGTAAACTTGCCAAAGCCGCGTTCCATCCTTACGTATCGGACCCCTCTATTGGCCAGGACATCCTTTTTCATGCCGGTGATCATCAAGGTTCTGCCTATTACCTCGACGTTCACATCATCAGGGTTGACCCCCGGAATCTCCAGTTCGACGCACAGCCCATCGGAGTTCTCATACACATCGAGCGCCGGATAGTAGACGCCGAGTCTTTCCTCGTTTGCGTCCGGCCCCAAGAGCAATCCTATAACTTCTTGAAATCTCAAATTAAACATCTAAAGTCCTTTTTTTTATAAGTCAATAATACCTTTATAGGATCAGTTCATTGCAAGTCAAGATCCTGTGTTGTTCCTATCATTCTCATCGGAAAAAGGAGGATGAAAAATTGAGAGGTTTTTTCCGAAGGTTATCAAATGGTCAGCAGATGCGCGGGATTAACTCCCCTTCAGGGAGATCCAACTCCCTCGATCCACCCACAACGGTGCGTAGGATGACCCGGCTGCGGCCTGTCTGGGTGACCCTCCCGATGACGGCTGAGCCGCCTCCCAGAGGATGGCCTTTCATGACGGAGAGAACCTTGTCCGCATCGGATCCGGCACAGATCACCACCATCTTCCCTTCATTGGCAATGAATATCGGATCAAGCCCCAGTATCTCACAGAGCCCCCTTACATCATCCCGCACCGGGATCTGCTGCTCCTCGATCTCAAAGGCGAGCGATGATGCCATAGCGGCCTCCACCAGGACCGCACCGAGTCCGCCCCTGGTGGCGTCGCGCATGAAGCGAATGTTTTTGCTCACTGCCAGGACATCCTCAACCAGACCGTTCAGGGCTGCAGAATCAGAGAGGATGCTGGATCTGAAGCCGAGGTCCTGCCTGGTGCTGAGGATTGCCGCACCATGATCGCCGATGGTACCGCTTATGATAATACAATCGTCTTTTCTGATGGACTTGGGAGATATGGCGGCTTTATATTCCACTATCCCAAGGCCTGAGGTATTGATAAAGATCTTATCGGCCGAGCCCTTGGGCACCACCTTGGTATCACCCGTGACTACCTGAACGCCGGCGGTCTTCGCGGCTTTTCCCATAGAGGTGATGATCCTTTCAAGATCATGTCTGGGAAAACCCTCTTCCAGAATGAGACCAACACTGATAAACTGCGGTTTTCCACCGCACATGGCGATGTCGTTCACCGTGCCGTGTATTGCAAGTGAACCGATGTCGCCGCCGGGGAAGAAGATCGGGTCCACCACATAGGAATCCGTAGTGAAACAAACCTTCTTTTTCCCAATGGTGATAACTGCACTGTCAAGCATCTGGTCGAGGTAATCGTTCTTGAACACCGGCATAAAGGCATCATGAATCAGGGCATTCATGAGCAACCCGCCGCTGCCGTGCTCTAAGAGTATCCTTTCATCCTTCATACGCATATGCCCCTTTCAATATCTTGGTTGTAGGAGCGGCTTAAAGCCGCGACAGTCGCGCCTGAAGGCGCTCCTACAATTTATTTATTTATCATCCTTGTCCCTGCAATAACCGCCTGCCCCAGTGCCACACCACCGTCATTCGTAGGCACCCTCTGGTGGGTGAAGACTTCGAACCCTGCCTTTTCAAGCTCATCAATACACCCTTCAAGAAGAATCCTGTTCTGGAAGCAACCGCCCGAGAGGACCACCCGATCGATGCCTGTGCGGTCCCTTAAAAGATCGGCCATATCCGTGAATGAAGCAATGAGTGTGGCATGGAATGAACTTGCCAGTTCTGCCGTGTCCATGCCTGCGAGACTGCCTTCCACTAGGGACTTGATGGCCGGTATGATATCCAGAACGGATGTTTCTCCTTCCTGAACGATATGATAGAGAAGGATATCCCCGAAGCCCGGTCTTGCTGCAGCCTCCAGATCCATGGCCGCCTGGCCCTCGAAACTGACGGAGCGCTTCAGGTCCAGGATGGATGCAACACCGTCGAAGACCCTGCCCAGAGAAGAAGTGAGCGGGCTGTTTATGCCCGTCTCAAGTATCCTAGCAAGGCTTTCATACGAGTATCCCTGCGGGACAAGACCGAGCAGAGAAGCCACATCGGCCCATTGATCCCGGTAGGCCGCTTTCAGAAGACTCACGCCGAAGCGCCATGGTTGCTTGATTGCCGCCTCCCCACCCAGAAGAGGCAGGTATTTCAGGTGGCCGGCCCTTTCATAAACGGCTTCATCCGCAATCAGGAACTCGCCGCCCCAGATGCAACCATCCTCGCCGTAACCTGTGCCGTCCATGGAAAGGCCGATGACCCTGCCGGTGATGCGGTTTTCCGCCATGCAGCTCACGATATGTGCATGGTGGTGCTGGATCTTGATGACCTCATTGGCGCCGAGCTGTGAAGCAATGCGCGTGGAGTAATACCTGGGGTGGAGGTCGCAGGCAATGATTGCGGGCGTGCACTGGGTGATGTGCTGCATGCGGGTCACTGTCTCATGCAGAAAATCTCGGGCAAGGGGGGTCTCCAGGTCGCCGATGTGGGGGCTCAGGTAAGCGAAAGCTCCTTTGAGGATACAGATCGTGGCCTTGAGATGAGGTCCCAGCGCCATCACCTCGGGTAGTGATTCCTTCAGGAGCACGGGCCTGGGGGCATATCCCCGTGAGCGCCTTAAGAGGTATGGCCTGTTCCTGGCTACCATGGCCACCGAATCGTCGCAGCGTACCAAGATCTCCCGGTTGTGCACCAAGAATGCGTCGGCAATGCCATTAAGACGGCTTACGGCCTCTGCATTTTCGATGCAGATGGGCTCATCCGTCTGGTTTGCGCTTGTCATGACGAGTGCCGTAAAATCACTTTTCAGGAGAAGGTGATGGAGCGGGGTATAGGGCAGCATGATGCCCAAGGTGCTCATGCCGGGTGCAACCAGGTGGGAGACCGGGGAATCCCGCCTCGCGCTCAGCAGCACGATGGGTCTGGATGGAGACAGCAGCAGCTGCCTCTCCTCATCGGATACATATGCGATTGTACGGGCATGTGTGATGTCTCTCACCATGATGGCCAGCGGTTTTTCTTCCCGGTATTTCCGGCTTCTCAGCTTCTGTACTGCTTCGTTGTTCGTGGCATCCACACAAAGGTGAAACCCGCCGAGACCCTTGACGGCAAGGATGGAGCCTGCCTTTATGCGTGTGATGGTTTCTGTCAGAACATCTTTTGTCGGGATCTTCTTCCCCTGTTCATCAAGAAGGGTCAGCCTGGGTCCGCACACGGGGCATGCATTGGGCTCGGCATGGAATCGCCTGTTTGCAGGGTCCTCATATTCAAGCCTGCACTGAGCGCAGAGGGGAAAGACGGACATGGAGGTACGCTCACGGTCGTAGGGGATGTCCCTGATGATGGTGAGCCTCGGCCCGCAGTTGGTGCAGTTTATAAAGGGGTAGTTGTGGCGCCTGTCGGCAGGGTCAAAGAGCTCTGTCAGACACTCATCGCACGTGGCGATGTCGGGTGAGATATGCACGTCGGATCTGCCGGATGAGGCGCTCTCGATGATCCGGAATACCTGCTCCCCTTCAGGGTCTACATCGAACAAGGTGATCTCGTATATCTCAGCCAATGGGGGTGTCTGAGTCCTGACCTGGGAGATGAAGCCGTCAATGGCCTCCTGTGGCCCCTCGACCTCGGCAATTACCCCTTGGGTGGAATTGCGGACATACCCAACAAGGCCGTTACTTACAGCCAGGCGGTAGATGAACGGTCTGAACCCTACGCCCTGGACGATCCCTGAAAACTGATAACGGGCCCTTCTGGTCACGAACGCCTTTGTTTGAACTGCTCGATCCGGTCGGTTATCCATGCAAGCCAGTCAGACAGGCCTTCATTTGTCTTGCAGGAGACCTCGAAAATCTTCAAGTTCGGGTTGCACTTCAAGGCATCGGTCTTTGCCTTCTGAAGGTCGAAGCTCACATACGGCATGAGATCCATCTTATTTATGAGCAGCACGGATGATTCATGGAACATGAGCGGATACTTTGAAGGCTTGTCCGCACCTTCGGGTGTGGAAAGGATCATGACCTTATCGTTCTCTCCGATCTTGAATTCCGCCGGGCACACCAGGTTGCCCACATTCTCGTTGATGAGCAGGTCCACACCGTCAAGGGCAAGGTCGGCCAGGGCCTCCCGCACCATGTTGGCGTCAATATGGCATCCGCCACCCGTGTTTATCTGGACCACCGGGATATTCAGTTTTGCCACACGCTCGGCATCGTATGTGTCCTGGATGTCGCCTTCGATGACGGCGATGGAATAGGTATCTTTCAGACCCTCGATGGTCCTCTCTACCAGGGTAGTCTTGCCTGCACCGGGGGAACTCATGAGGTTGATGACGTATATGCCCTTCTGATTGAACAGGCTGCGGTTACTCTGAGCAATCCTGTCATTCGCATCCAAGACCTGTTTCACGACGCTGATGGTGGCCACATCTCCTCCTTTTCCTTAATGACACTTGTAGTACGTGGAGCATGTCCCCTCTCGGGATACCATGCAAGGCCCGATGGGGTTTTGCGGGTTGCATGCATGCCTGAAGAGCGGGCACTCATGGGGGGTAGCAATGCCGCGCAGGATGGAGCCGCACATGCAGCCCATGATATCGCTCGATTCCATGATGGGGACATCGAACCTTGCCAGTGCATTGAACGAGGCAAAAACATCCTTGAATACCAGCCCGCTGCCATTAATAACCCCCAGACCTCTCCACTCGGCGGGTACGCTCATGAAGACCTCTTTGAGTATTTCTTTAGCCTTGGTGTTACCTTCAGGCTTCACCGCTCGGCTGTACTGGTTTTCGACAGCGAAATTGCCTTGAGCGATCTGGCCCAAGAGCATATAAATGCCTTCCAGGATATCTACGGGCTCGAAACCGGTGATGACTGCCGCCTTGCCCCGCTTGGGGATCTCGGAATAGCCTTCAAACCCGATGATGGTGCTGACATGTCCTGGGCATATGAAGCCGTCAAGGACGAGCTCCGGGTCGTCTAATAGCACATTTATGGCAGGCGGGATAATCTTGTGCACGGAAAAAACTGAAAGATTTCTTATGTTTTTTTTCAGGCAGGTCTTCACCATGGAGGCCACCGTGGGTGAGGTAGTCTCGAACCCGATGCCCATGAAGATAATCTCTTTGGCGGGGTTTTGTGCAGCCACCTCGATGGCCTCAATGGTCGATGCCACCACGCGGACATCCGCCCCTTGCGCCCTGATCTTCTGGAGGCTGACTCCGCTTGAACCGGGAACACGGAGCATGTCGCCGAAGGTGGTAAAGATGACATTCTTCTTCTGAGCCAGCGATATTGCGGTATCTACATCCCTGCCCGAGGTCACGCATACGGGACAACCCGGCCCTGAAATAAGTCTGATACTCTCGGGCAGCAGATTCCTGATCCCATAGTGGCCGATGGCATAGGTGTGGCTACCGCATACCTCCATGAGAGCAACAGGCCTTCCTATCTGATGAGCTCGTGCATGGATGGCATTCTTCAGGCGTGTGGCGATCTCGGTGTCACGGTACTCGTCAATATATTTCATGTTCCAAGAGCTCCTTGAGCAAGGCAAGCGTCTCCTGGGCTTGGGCCTCATCCACCTTGTGGATGGCATACCCTGCATGGCACAATACATAGTCTCCGAGCCCGACCTGCTCATCGATTATGTCAAGGCAGACCTCTCTTTTGGTGCCGCCGATATCTATGAGGGCATAATTGTTCTCATCAATGGTTATGATCTTCCCGGGAAAACCTATACACATCTTAGAAACCTCCTAGTCTACCTCCATCTCCACGATCCGTAAATCTTCAGTCCCTCCCTTCAGGACTACATCATTTGAGCTGCAGAGAGGGCATGGTGAAGGAAATTCTTCTACTGCAGAGTCGCCCCCGCAGTCAAGACACGATACGATAATGGGTGTAATATCATACTCAAGCTGTGCCCCTTGGGCCAGGGTATCCTTGGAGAGCACCTCAAAGGCAAATTCAAGGGCCTTCGGCTCGATGCAGCTCAGGGCGCCAAAGGAAAGCTTCACAGCCTTAACACTGGTGAAATGGTGATTGCGTGCATATTCAAAGATGATATCCATGATGGATGCAGTGAGTGACATCTCGTGCATCAGGTGTGTACCTCACCTGGGTTGAGCCCGAGCTTTGCGAGCTCCTGGAGCAGGAGTGTCTCCATGGCGGGGAATGCTTCCGTCATCTTCGGTGTCATCTCAAGCTCCATGGTTCCGTAACTCTCAGGTATGATGCACAGGAAGATGACTTCAGGCAACTCACCCATAAGATCGGCCATGGAAAGCACATCCGGGAATTCCACCTCATGGGCGGTGGTGGGGTCCGGCATCCTGAGCATCATCTCTTCCTGGGTAAAACGATACATAGCGCCGGGTTCCTCATCGAGCTTGATGACATCGACAGCGATGAGGTAGCTGGAGCTTGTGACGATGTCCAGAAGACGGTATCCCAGGGTGCCGCCATCGAGTATGCGCACGGAATCTTTGAAATCGTGCCTTTCTAAAAACCACTTGATGAAGTGGACCCCGAAACCCTCATCCTTCAGCAGGATGTTGCCGAGACCGAGGACCGTTATCTGCTTTGTATCCGCCATACTTTTATAACCTGTCCAGAGTGCATAAAGGGGGAAAGGCCTTAAACCTTCCCCCCTCTTAAATTTCAGCAAGCGGGGTGTTATCACCCCGCCCTCGTTTATTCGTGAGCCTTCCGGAAAACCCTCCCACTTACCATAGATGAGATGGTCCCTTCTTTGAACACGATGTCATACCAGAATGCCATATAGATATGTACCACAACGAACAGGATGACGAGCCATGTGAAGACATGATGGATAAACCTCACGGTCGCCAGCCCGCCAAGTGCCTTCTGGAGCGGATGAAGCACGGTATAGAAAAAACCGATCACACCGCCGCTGTAGTCAACCCCTGCAAGAATCAGCCCTGTGAGCACAAGAACAAGCAGCATGATCAACAGAGCGCCATATGCAAGCGACTGGAGCGGGCCGTAGAGGAAGTTGTGCTTGGGCCTCTTTTCAGAAATGAACAGGTAGAACTTGATCTGGGTCCAGAAGTTTTGTGTGTCTGTCCATGCGAAGAAGTCCTTGAAGTCGGCATGGAACCTGCTGAAGAACATCAGATAGACCCTCCAGATGAACACGAAGGTGAGGATGATACCGCACATCAGGTGTACATACCTTGCGTAGCCCATCATGAACTTGTTGATGGTCTCTCCGGGCACCACCGCAACCGTGATGGAAGGAGGTATCAGGCTGTTGAAGGTAATGCTGGTGGTCTCTGCCGATAAATTTGTAAAGGGACGTGCAATATAGAAGCCTGTGATGATCAGCCCTAATATGCTGATGACCATCAGCCAGTGGTTCACCCGTATTGCCAGGCTCCACTCTTTCGTTACGGTAATAGTATCCACGTGGGTCCCTCCTTAGTCTTTTAGAGAACCCGGAACTTTTTGATCTCGTCCGTGTCGGGCCTGATGATGTGGACCGCGCATGCCATGCAGGGGTCAAAGGAGTGGATGGTCCTCAAGATCTCGAGGGGCTGATCCGGGTTGGCAAGCTTGGTGCCGATAAGGGATTCCTCGTACGGACCCCTCTTACCGTCCTTGTTGCGCGGGGCGCAGTTCCAGGTGGACGGAACGATGGCCTGGTAGTTCCTGATCACATGGTCTTCGATGACGACCCAGTGGCCCAAGGCACCGCGAGGCGGTTCTGTCATGCCGCGGCCCTTGCCCGACTTGGGAACTGCGCAGCGGGTCCAGGTCCTGGTATCGCCGGCCTTGATGTTGGCAACAAGCTCACCTACCCATACTTCCGCATGGTCGGCGACAAGCTTGGTCTCCAGCAACCTGGCCGCGGTCCTTCCGAGTGTTGAGAAGAGAACGGTGGCAGGCAGGCCTGTGGCCTTCAGTGTATTGTCAACCAGGGGCTTGATCCTCTCGTCGCCCTGGGCATAGCCAAGAACCATACGTGCGAGCGGTCCGACCTCAAAGGGCTGTCCGTCATAGTTCGGCGCCTTGCACCAGGTATACTTCTCGCCCCCCTTGACATTCCCTTTTGCATCCAGACCCGTATATTCGGGATCTGTTGTTCCGACATAAGGATGCAGCGGCTGATCGCTCTTATACCATGAATGGGTGCTGTCCTCGGCGATCTTGTCCTCGTCAAGCGGCAGGGGTTTCGATATGTCGCCCCCGATGATGATGCCCTTGGGCAGCAAGGTCTTGGTATAGCTGTCATCGAGCGGCATTCCGCCGTAGCAGAGGTAATTCTTCACCCCGGCACCCACGCCTGCAAGTCCTTCGTCCTTGTAGAAGCCGGCTGCCAGGAGGACATCGGGCATATATGCGGTCTCGATGAAGTTCTTGAGTTCCTTGTACTTGAAGAGGTACTCACCGATCCTGCCGGCATCGAGCACGTCCATAACGGATGTGACGCCGCCGGCGACCAGCGTCTGCGGATGCGGGTTCTTGCCGCCGAAGATGGCCATCATCTGGGCACCGATCTTTGAGAGCTGCAGTGCATCGAGATAATGCGATGTGATGATGAGATTGGCCTCAGGCGAGAGCTTGAAGGATGGGTTGCCCCAGTACGCATTTGCAAAGGGCCCGAGTCTGCCGGACTCAACATACTTCTTGAGCCGGTTCTGGACTGCCTTGTAGTGGGTTGCAGAGCAGTTGTAGGGGTTGTCACTGTACTGTTTGGCCAACGCGACCGCCTTATCCGGGTCTGCGACAAGGGCCTTGGTGATGTCAACCCAGTCGAGCCCGTGCAGGTGATAGAAATGCATGACATGGTCGGTCATGTACAGGGCCGCGTGGATGAGGTTCCTCACGAGCCTGGCATTGGTCGGCGGCTTTACGCCCATGGCATCTTCCACTGCCATGATGCTCGCCTCGTAGTGGACGTAGGTGCACACGCCGCAGAACCGCTGGACCATCAGAGGCGCATCGCGGGGGTCCCTGCCCTTCAAGATCGTCTCGATGCCCCTCCACAGGGTGATGCTGCTCCAGGCATCCTTTACGGTATTGTTCCCGTCGAGTTCAACTTCTATACGTAAATGTCCTTCGATCCTGGTGATCGGATCAACTATCATTCTCATAATATTCCCTCCCGTCAACTATTGCTGCTATTCGTGCGAACCGTGCTCAGGCTCGGACTTCTTGGGCTGGCCGTGATCCTTAGCCCCGGTGAGCCCTGCATGGGCGGCTACTCCGACGATGGTGGCAGCGGTCAGTGCCGTGCCTAAGGCATCAACCCTGGCGGTTACACCCCAGCCGCCGACAAACTGATCACTGATGGGCTTCTCCAAAGGCGCCATGGTGTCCCAGAATGCCGGCTCGGTGCAGCCCATGCACCCGTGGCCTGCCATAATGGGCCAAGACGCCCCGTCGTTGAACCTGACCTTTGCGCAGTTCCCGTAGGTGTAAGGACCCTTACAGCCCATCTTGTAGAGGCACCAGCCCTTCTTTGCCCCCTCATCGCCCCACTCTTCCACATACTCGCCGGCATCATAATGCGGCCTGCGCTCGCAATAGTCATGGATGCGCTTGCCGTATGCCCAAATAGGCCTTCTGAGATTGTCGAGCGGAGGCATTCCGCCGAACATGAGGAAGTGCAGCACGGTGCCGACAAAATTCTGCGGGCTCGGCGGGCAGCCTGCAATGTTGACCGTCGGAACACTCAAGGCATCAAGGATGCCCATGGCATTCGTGGGATTGGGTTTGGCGGCCTGGATATTCCCGAAACATGAGCAGCTGCCGATGCAGATGGTCGCTGCAGCCTTGGCAGTGACCTCTTTGCCGATCTCGATGGCGGTCTTTGCCTTGGGGCCGAGCCTCAGGTACTGGCCGTTCATCCCCATGGGGATCGCGCCTTCGATGACACAGACATATTTGCCGGGGAAGTCTTTCATGCACTTCTCCAGGCACTCTTCCGCCTGCTTGCCCGCAGCGGCCATCAGTGTCTCATGATATTCAAGCGATATGGTATCCAGCAGGACATCATCCACGTTCGGATATGATGTCCTCAGGAAGGCCTCGGAGCAGCCGGTGCACTCTGCAAAGTGGAGCCATACCACCGGCAGCCTGCTGAAGTTTTCCGCCGCCCGGGCAACCATGGGCCTGAAGATCGGCGGCAGCATCAGTGCTGCGGTCATTGCGGAAGTCCACTTCAAGAAATCCCTCCTGGTTACGCCCCTCTCCTTGAGGACCTCGCCGAAGTCCTCCCGGGCCTTGGGCAGTTCCTTGTCCATGAGATCCATGTGAACCTGGCACTGCTCCATCAGCTCTCTGTAGTACCCGCTGATCCTGCTGCGGTATTGCGCATCCCGATCTTTACCCATAATACCCCCTCTGCGACATTATCTTTGCTTTGAGTTCTTTTTTCTCTAGGCGAGCTGCCCGGGTATGACCATACCTCGTCCCTTAAGTAGCCCCCCTTCCAATCCACGATCCCTTTTCAGGGACATCCAATGATAAACCAGAAATGAGAACATTGGTCAATCATTTTTCTTGTTTGTAACCCTAGATTTTCGCAGTTACTGGTCTTAGTGCACAGTTGTTGAAAGATTCATTAGGCGCTCCGCATCGTTAGATCGGAGGCCGGGCCGACCCGGCATGCCTCTCTTTACACGTTATCCCCTCGGTGCTAGAATGATTCCTTGTGGCAAAGAAAAATGAAACCCGCGTAGTGGGTCAGTTTGAATTCAAAAGATCCAGAATCGGTAAAAACTCAGACTTGACAAGAAAATGAATAACCCTAGTATCTTAAGGTTCATTCCGGCCTTAGTCACGATCCGGCGAGATGATCTCAACGGTTGGGAAATAGGAACTGATCCTTGAGGTATCCCGGGTAACGAGGGGATATCCTGCAACCGCAGCATGGGCTCCGATAAAGAAATCCGGCAGGGGAGAAACCTTGTTCCCCTTTCGCTTACGGTATTTCAGGAATGCCTTCCCGGCAAGAAATAAAGCCTCCCTGGGGATATCCTCCAGGACAAGGCCACACCCTAAGATCACCTTCTCCACCTCTTCAATCTTCCGGAACCCGATGGATACCTCGGCATAGATAATCGGGTTGATGCAAAGGATGTGTGAAGACCGGTAGTAGTCCAGCATGTACTCAGACCAGTCTGCCCAGTTGGCATCATCCTCGAACACATCGAGCAGAACGTTTGAATCCACCAGGATGCGGCTCATTCGATTGATCTCGTGAGCTTCATGATCTCCTCCGTGCTCATCTTCACGGTTGCACTCCCGCGGAATTTTCTGAATCCGCTCTTTGTTTGTTTTGGGGTTTTCTTCTTTATCAGCAGGACGTTTCCATCCCGCTCAACAAAATCAACCTCAGCGCCGGGCCTGATGTTCATCTTCTCCCGAATTTCCTGGGGGATAGTTACCTGGCCCTTAGTTGTGATCCGCATACATACCTCCTGTATGTGTAATACCGGTAATAGTAATACTAGAATAACCCCCACCTAGGATTGTGTCAAGACCGCGTTACGAACCAGATTATCGAGATTGAAATAGTTTGCGGGGTGGGTGAAGTAAAGCGTAACCACCCACCTTTTCTTCGCGGGCAAACCTACAGGCTTTGCCCGCGGCACATAATGAAAAGTCATAGAAGGGGGCCGGGCTGCAGGCCCCCTTGAGCATTATTTGCCGAAGCAGGTGTTCACGAAGTCCCAGTTGATGAGCTTATCGATTACGGCCTGGAGGTAGTCCGGCCTGCGGTTCTGGTAGTCGAGGTAATAGGCGTGCTCCCAGACATCGATGGTGAGCAACGGTTTTTGCCCGTGTACGAGAGGGGTGTCGGCATTGGCGGTCTTTGTGATCTTGAGCTCGCCCTTGTCCAGCACGAGCCAGGCCCATCCACTACCGAACTGAGTGACACCGGCGTTCTTCAACTCCTCGAAGAACTTCTCCGCACTGCCCCAGGTGGAGATGATCTTTGCTGCCACGGCACCTTTGGGCGCCCCGCCCCCGCCCGGCTTCAGGCACTGCCAGTAAAAGGAATGATTCCAGACCTGGGCTGCATTATTGAAGAGTCCGGCCTTAGACGGATCTGCTGCGGCCTTCATGATAATGGCGTCGAGAGTCTCTTTCTCCATCTCCGTCCCTGCAATGAACTTGTTGGTATTGTCCACATAAGCCTTGTGGTGCTTGCCGTGATGAAAATCCAGGGTATTCGCGCTGATGACAGGTGCCAGTGCATCTTTGGCATAGGCAAGATCGGGTAGTACTATCATGCTTTCGTCTCCTTTCTTTTCTTCATGTCCAATCTGTCAGGACAGTATATGCCCCGATGTTCATAATAATTAATAAAACATCGTCGGTAGAAAGGAAGGCTTAAAGGCAAACAAATTTTTAAGAATGGAATTAAAACCCAATCTGCTCAGGGGTGTTTTCATCTATCTGCGTGCCGTCTCCGAGCTGGCCGTAAAAATTCCTACCCCATGTCCAGATCGTCCCATTTTTCTTGATGGCTACGAAATGCGCCCCCCCTGCAGCCACAACGGCCCAGTCGGTGTCAGAGCCCACTTGTCCCCCATCCACCCAAAGTGAGCCGTCTGCTTTAAGGGCCATAGTATTATTTCCACCCGCAGCTACAGCAGACCAGAGAGTACCTAAGCCGCTTATTCCCAGAACATTATCCACCCATCCCACCGGCCAGAGGGAACTGTCATCCTTGAGGGCTATGGCGCTATAACCGCCTGCACCGATTTCTTTCCAGTCGGAATCAGATCCATATTGCGTTGGTGTGTTTCTGGCGCTCGCCGAAGGATTATCTCCTACGAGCAGACCATATGTTTTATCTCCCCATTCCCACATCGTGCCGTTGATCTTGATGGCTATAGTGAAGTTTCGACCTGCCGCTACAGCTGCCCAATCAGCATCAGAGCCTACTCGAACGGGGCTGCTCGTATCTGTCAATGTACCGTCACCGAGCTGGCCGAAATGATTACTCCCCCACGTCCAGAGAGTCCCTTCTTTCGTGATCGCTACGGAATGATTCCCTCCGCCAGCCACAGCCGCCCAATAGCTATGAGAACCCATTCGTACAGGGGAATGTCTGTCTGTATGGGTACCGTCTCCAAGTTGACCATATTGATTCTCCCCCCATGTCCAAAGTGTTCCGTCTTCCCTGATTGCCAAGGTGAAGTGGTCTCCTGCCGCTAACGTAGCCCAGGTAGTGCCAGAGCCTACTTTGACAGGAATGCTTTTATCTGCATTCGTGCCATCCCCGAGTTGGCCATATGAATTATATCCCCACGCCCAAAGGGTGCCGTCGACTTTTATCGCCGCCGTGTGTTCCCATCCGGCAGCAGCCTTAACCCAGCCTCCGGCCTCCAGCGACTCTGCCGGTGTTTGAGTACCCCCCTCGGTTACGAACGTCCACGTGTACTCGGATGAGAGTGCATTGCCGGAGGAATCCTTCAGATCTTTCGTGATTTTCACGATGTACATGGTGCCTTCTGAAAGAGGATATACAGGCCTAAACGTGGCAGTGGAACCCGATGCAGTCACATGGCATATTACCTCATTACCCAAAACACTTAATGTTATGGTTGAGTTTGTTATCGTAGCAGGGTCAATGGTTTCGCTGAAGGTAACGCTGGGGTTTATATCGATAGATACACCAGTCGCCCCTTTTGCCGGGAATGTAGAGCTTACCGTAAAAGCAGATTCTCCGGATACACTATGACCCCCAGTGTGTCCACCCCACCACTTGCAGCCCACAAAGAGAACAACAATGACAAGAAAAACCAGAGGTCGTAAGATCCTCCATAGCCGCGCTGTTTCCATGGTTAAGCTCCCTCACATATAAAAATAAACATTACATATGCTGCTGCGTCATAAAAACCATGCTCTCCCCTATCTAAGCAAATTCACTTTGCAGATAAAGGCATGTATTGATTTACCAAGCAAAGAAAATGCCACCATGCATATGTTTTTGTTTCAATTAGTTAGTTTGAGAAAAGCATGTAATATACGAATGATAGGAGAATATTATTTCCATTAATGGAGAAAAATATTGCACTTTAGTTGAGGATGAAAATAATTTATTAGTGATGTGGACATGGGAAAGAACTCTCAGATCTTTTCCACTTCGACATATTTTTCGCGGGCGGACAATACCTGTACCAGTTCCCTGATATAGACCATGCGCATGGGTTCGCCGCGGATGATGTCCGCGACCTGATTCGGATTGATTGCCGTACCGACGATGAGGTGAATATCATCTGCCATCATAAGAGAACGGGCCAGGCGTGTTGAGGCATCGTTATCATTGGGCAGGTCATAAATGGTTTTTGACGTTCGGAGAATTTCCGCCGCCTGCCCGAGAGTGAGTATCCCCTCGGTAACCAGATCAACCCCTTTCATGAGGGCTGTGGGAGGAGAACCTTTCTTATGCTTGGGTGCGTCCTTCTTTCTTTTGGCAGGAGGGACCCAGTCCACCACAAGCTCTTCCTTCAGGACACGGGCCGCCATCTGTGCGGTGCTGCCGCCGCAGATGATCTTTTCGCCTAAAGCGCCCAAAAGCCTTTTGACGGCAAATTCATCAAGGTCTTTGTTTGCCGGAGGCCCGGTGAGGATGGTCGTGGATATGGCCGGACGCACCTTCATGCCGATGACCGTAGCATCATCACCCGGTTTGTCTTCATATAATTTGAGGCATGTATTGGACAGGGCCTGGGTCAGCTTGAATGTGTCGACAATCCCTGCCTGTACGAAGCGTTGAACCGACTTGGCGATATTGCCCCAGCCCCAGCCAAGCCGGTAGATACCCCCCAACCCGGCATGTTCGTATCCGTCACTGATCAGGACCATGTAATCGTTTTCCTGGAGATCAAACCGTACCTCCCTGACCTTTCTGCCGCTCACTTCCCGTTCCTCCATGGGAAGGTTGATGAGATCATTATCCCGCACCAGGATGAGTGGTGGGGAATCAAACTCTACGAGATGTGCATCGCGTCCGTTATAAACGGAGAGCACGGCGAATGTTGCATATGCAAGCTTGCGAACACTGCATTCCGGCAAGGTTTCCGCCAGGGTCTGCATGACATCTTCCACCGGGGCGCCCGATTCGAACATCCGGGCGGCTATCTCCGAAGTCAGTGTCGAGAGGATGCTGGCCTTTACCCCGCTGCCCAGGCCGTCGGAAAGCACTGCAATGAAGGAGTCGGGTTTCGAGCGGATGATGACCGAATCACCGCACAGCTCTTCACCGGCCTTGTTAAGGCTGGACCAGGAGAATTCAACGAGCTGCCTCACTTGCTCCCTTCCTTTTCAAGGAGCTTGGCCAGATGGGAAACGATGGCCTTGCTCTCGGCCGTGGTTTCCCCCAGGAGGTGGGCAATCTCATGGGCGACCCGCATCTGCTTGCTCACTACCTCGCGGGTCCTCTCGAGGGTTTCCTCACGGATAGATTTGAATTTTTCCCTTTCCCTTTCCCTCTCCGTAACATCACGCATGATGGCGACCATCAGCGGCTGGCCTTCCACCCGCACTATGGTTTGCTCTGCAATAAGATCCTTTCTGAGCTGGCGCGCCTTGCCCATGACGGGTTTGCCCTTATCACGGACAGAAAGAAAATCGTCCAGTACGGATATCAGGACAGACAGGTGTTTTCCCTCGACGTCTGAGCGTTTGCATTGAAAGAGCTTTTCCGCCGAGGGTGACATGTCATGAATGATGAGGTCGTTGTCGATGATGATGATCGAGTTGGGGGTGACATCCATGACGACCTGGCGCAAGGATTCGGAACGGCTGCGCATATATGGGATGCACATGGTGGCTTCAGCCATCCCTCTCAAGGTTGCAACGGCCTTTTCCCTGCAACTGGAATACCCGCAGGCCCCGCAGTTCAGTTCATCGTCTTTGGTGTACTTATTGACGCGATGCAGGACCTCCTGAATCTCATCTTCCCTGAATTCCGGCACATGCTCTTTTCTGTCCTTATAGGTGCGTTCCAGGGGCGGCCAGTCCTCTCTTGTGATGTTAATATCCGGTTGATGATGGGAATGAAAATCTATAATCTTCTGACGCGCCAGATAGATGCCCCCTGCCAGATCGGCCATTGCCGGGCCGTTCACACACCCACCCTTGCAGGCCAGGAGCTCCACCAGACTTGCGTTAAGCCTGCCTGTACGGATATCATTGAGGACATCATGGCAGGCATCGAGCCCTGAAGCCACAATCATATGGTTATCAAGGATATCCGTATTCATCTTTGCAGTTCCTATGAGACCGCCTTCGATAGGGAACAGCCGCGCCTTCTCAGACTGCTGCCGCTCAATAATCTTTCGGGTTTGCCCGAATTGGACGTCCTTTTCCGAAAACAATTCCTTGATCCCCAGAAATGTCATGACGGCATCGATCCCTCCCGCCACGGATTCATCGACAATCTCCATTTTTTTTGCAATACACGGGCCTATGAAGACGATATAGGCTTCAGATCCGTATTTCTTTGCCAGCAACCTTCCATGGGCAATCATGGGAGAAACAATGGGCGCCAGATGGCCTATCAGATCGGGATGATACTGCTCGATCAGGTTTACCACTACCGGGCATGCCGAGGCAATGATCGGCCGGCGGTCCTGTGCCTTTTCGACAAACTCCCTGTGGGCAAAAGCCACGATCCGGGCCCCTATGGCCGTCTCTTCTGCGGCATGAAAGCCGATAACCTTCAATGCCTTCTCAAATTCTTCAAAACTGTTCATATCGAAGTAGGCCGGGGCCGACGGCGCGACCGATGCAACAATCTTACGCCCATCTTTCTGGGCATTTAAAATATCCTGCCTGGCACTCCTTATGCTTTTCGCCTTCTGGGGACAGATGCGGACGCATGTTCCGCACAGGATGCAGAGCTCCTGCACGACTTGCGCCTGTCCTTCCTTGACCCGTATGGCCTTGACATCGCAGTTGCGCACACACCGGTAACAGTCACGGCAACGGGCGGGATTCGTCATGATGACCGGTTCGCTCATAGAGTCTCCTTTTAGGAAACGACATCTTGGTTAAGAACAAGATGTATTCTACTCAGGTTAATCATGTTCACGTCTTCTCACGCTTCATGATGATGTCGTTCTTTTCTTTGACAATAGCTTTGTATCCACATGCCCCATGATCTCTTTATAGAAGAAGTCTTCGGCATCATCGGGTCTGATACCGCTGAAGGCACGTTCACCGACACGTATGGAAACCCCCTTGGAACAGGTGTCCATGCAAAAGGCGCCGACAATATCCACCAGCCCTTGTAGGCCCTCTTTCTCAATCAGGCGCTGAATCTCTGAGGCAAGCTCGTCCGATCCGCGGATACTGCACGAGCTGCCGACGCAGATGGTTACGATGAGCATGTCGCCTCTTCTCCTCACCCCTTGGATTCGTCGAGTAATTGCATCAAATGGGCATCAATGAAAGCCGATGCATCCGCCGGATCAACCTGGCTGACGATCTTGCCGCCGACCATGACATTCGGCCCGCCTTCACACTGGCCTGTGCAGAACCGCGCCTTGACCCTGAACCGCTCGGAAAGACCCCGCTTCCTCAGTTCCGCCGAAAGACCTTCCAGAAGCCGCCAGGCCCCCTTGACGTAGCAATTCGTACCGATGCAGACACCGATGTCGACAATGGGCATCTCTTTCAGCGCCTCATCCATCCTGGCCCCTTCGATGCGCATGGAGCGGCGGTGGTATGTGGTGTGCAGGGCATGATGCGATGTATCGCTGTCCGGCTCTCCTAGCCAGTTCGTATAGATTGCCTGGACGGTAGGATTGTCCTGGCTCGTCCTGATGGGGGAACCTTGATCGAGGCGGTAGAGGACATCGAGTCGATCGGCCGTTTCACTGATCAGTTGTGGGGCCGGGTTGCCGGAGCCGTTGATGCAGCCGCCGGGGCAGGCCATGACCTCGATGAGATCGTACGGTGCATCCGAGGCCCTGATGCGGTCGATCAGCTGCTGGGCGTTCTGTAACCCGCTGACCACGGCCAGACGCACCTGAGAGCCCCCCAGGGTGACTTCTGTCTCCTTGACCCCCTTAAGCCCCCTGACGCCTTCATAATTGAAGCTGTCCAGGCGTTTTCCCGTCACGCGCTCGGCCGCCAGACGCAGCGCCGCTTCAGCCACACCGCCGCTAGCACCGAAGATGATGCCTGCGCCGCTCACCTTGCCGAAAAAGGCATCGACCGGAACGGGTTTCACGGAATGGGGATCGATATGCCTTTCCGTGAACATATCAATGATGTCATTGGTGGTAAGGACCGTATCCACATCCGGAATGCCACCGGTTTTGAATTCGGCCCTCCTGGCCTCATATTTCTTGGCGTTGCAGGGCATGATGGAGACGAAGTACAGCAGCTCGGGGCGCATCTTCAGCTGTTTCGCAAAATACTGTTTCATGACCGTGCCGAACATCTGCTGCGGCGATTTGCATGAAGACAGATGGGGGAGTATGTCGGGCGCCATCTTCTCACAGTAATTCACCCAGGCCGGGCAGCAGGAGGTTATCTGCGGCAGCACGCCTCCTTCGGCAAGCCGGCTTAAGAACTCGGTCCCCTCTTCCATGATGGTCAGGTCTGCGGCCCAGCAGGTATCAAAGACAAAGTTGAAGCCGACCTGTTTCAAACAGGCGGAAAGGATCGGCATGACGTCTTCGCCTGCTATATCGTAGTGCTGGCCGAAGGCGGCGCGCACGGCAGGTGCAATCTGGGCGACAACGGTGAGCTCCGGATTTTGCAGGGCCCGGTACACGTCAGGCAGCACCGGTTTCAGCGTGAGGGCTCCGGTGGGACAGATGGTGGCGCAATGGCCGCAGGACACACACTCAGTCAAATCCAGGGGACGATGATCGTTCGGTCCGATGGTGAGGATATTGTTTGTTTCATAAAAGCTCAAGGCCGAGACGCCTTCCATCTCGCGGCAGACCTTCAGGCACAGCCCGCACAGGATGCATTTGCCGGTGTCCCTGGTAAGGATCGGGTGGTTTTCGTCGATGGGAAGCGGCCTTGCAGGCTGCGATTTATCGAACCGGACTCCGTAGAGGCTTGCATATTGACGCAGGTCGCATGCATAGCGTTCCGTACAGCCGCAGGAAAGGCAGCGCAGCGCCTCGGTCATAACGGTTTCCGTATCCCAGGTTTTACTCGATTCCTCGAAATTCTTTCTTCTCGTCTTGGGAGCCAGAGCCGTGACCTCATTGCGATCTGCCGGCTTGATGCCTTTGAACGTTTCGGCCGGGACATCGTGCCAGTCTCCCTTGGTGCACGTGTAAGGCCCTGCGGACGGTAAAACGATGCCGGTTCTCACATACTGATCGATGGCCTCGGCCGCCTTTTGACCTGCTCCGATGGCTGCAATGGCGATATCAGGACCGGTTACGCAGTCACCACCGGAAAAGACCCAGGGGACAGAAGTCTGCATGGTTGCCGGATGAACCTTGACGTTGCCCCGCTTATCGATGAGGTTCTCATCGCCGATACAGAACCCATCCACGGCCTGGCCGATGGCCGAGATGATGGTATCGGCCGTCAAGGTGAATTCTGAACCGGCAACGGGTACGGGCCGGCGCCTGCCGCTCTTGTCCGGCTCGCCCAAGACCATGTGGATGCAGTTCAGCTGCAATATATTTCCTGCCGCCTTGATTGATACAGGCGCTGTCAGATATTGGATATTGACGCCCTCTTCGACGGCCTCTTCGATCTCGATCTCCTGGGCGGGCATCTCCTGGCGCGTCCGCCGGTAGGCAATGGTCACATCTTTTGCGCCCAGCCTGACTGCACTGCGGGCCGCATCCATGGCCGTATTTCCTCCACCGATAACAATGACCCTTTCGCCCAGTTCGGGCTTTTCGCCCCTTGAGAGTCTTGCGAGAAAATCGAGACCGGACATCACGCCCTTAAGCCCTTCCCCTTCCACACCGATGGCTGTGGCCTTCTGTGCGCCCAGACCGACAAAGACCGCGTCAAAGCTGTCTCTTTTCAGGGACTCCAGGGTGAAATCACGGCCCAGCTTCTTGTTGTATCGGATCTCTATGCCCAGATCGAGGATGGCTTGAATCTCGGCATCAAGCTGTTTCTCGGGCAGGCGGTAGTAAGGGATGCCCCACCGGAGCATGCCTCCAGCGGCTTCGTGCATCTCGAAGATCGTCACCCGGTGTCCTTTTCTCCTCAGGAAATACGTGGCGGTCAGACCGGCAGGCCCGGCACCGACGACGGCAACTTTATAACCGGTATCCGGCATGCACACAGGTTTGTAAGGAGAGAGCTGATATTGGTCCCAGTCCGCCACAAAGCGTTTTATTCCATTGATGTTCACAGCACCATCCCGTGCATTGCGGCGGCAATCGGACTCGCATGGATGGGGACACACGCGTCCGCACACGGCGGGCAAGGGGTTGCTCTCTTTGATGACTTCCAGCGCCTCCATGAAATTCCCACAGGCCACATGATAGATATATTTCTGGATATCGATATGGGCGGGACAGCGCAGCACGCAGGGGGCAACACAGTCGCCGTAATGATTCCTCAGCAGGGCCTGGAGATAGATCTTGCGATAGCTGCTCAGCGCATCGGAGTCGGTTCGAACCACCATGCCGTCTGTAACGAAAGTCGATGTGGCGGAAACGAATCTCGTTTTGTCGCCATCAGCTACTTCCACAAAGGCAACTTCAAGAGCGCTCGGAGGGCTTACCCTCGGGTCATACCCCAGTGCAGGGATGTCAATGCCGTTTGCGCGTGCCGCATCGATAATGGTCATGGTGTTTTCTGCAGTGCATGTCTTTTCATCGATTATCATCGAGATCATATCTTCTTCTCCGATCTGAGTTTTCCATGATGGCTGTAGAGACTACCGGAATGTGTAAAGCTTCCATTACCAGACTTGATGATCCGTGATACGTACTCGAGTATACCAAGATTGTTGCTATACTTACTTCTGGTGGTATCATTCATGATATACCATCCGTTCTTTCGTTAATCCCACATCCATCCTCTGAATCTGTCATGACGAGAGTAGCAAGTTTCATTCCAATGATATATTTATTATCATATACTGTATTATCAGCCAGTTATAGATATCTGCTGGGAGTGATCACTCCAAGAGTTTATCGGTTCGTTATGGTCTAAAGAAAGAAACGTTCAATTGTGGATCGTACCCGAGTTTGCCCTTGACTCAAGAATGTACATGAACCTAAAAAGACGTTCTCATGACCGGTGTCGTACTCATAGGCGGGAAGTCCGAACGGTTCGGCAGCGACAAGGTGCTTTCACAGTTCAGAGGGAAACCGCTTATTGAGCATGTGGTTGATACTATTCAGCCGCTTTTTGATGCAATCATCCTCGTCGGACACACGCGAAAAGGCCTGGAGAAATACCGCGTAGTGGAAGACACCGAGCCGGGCTGTGGTCCTCTGGGGGGGGTGTATACTGCATTGAATTCCATTCAATCGAAGTACTGCTTCGTCTGTGCCGGTGACATGCCGAACATGAGCAGAGAATTTATCTCATTCATGATCACTCAAACGGATAACCACGACATAGTCATGCCTGTCTGGTCCAAGGGCAGGGAACCGCTCCATGCAATCTATTGCAGAACAATCATCCCTTATGCGGCATCCATGTTGGAGAAGAATAATTTCAGGATCTTCTCCCTGATCGAAAAGGTGAATACACTCATCATTCCCGAAGAAACTGTTCGGATTTATGGTGATCCTTATGTATTGTTCTCGAACATCAACACCCTTGGCGATATGGTGCGTTTAAGGTCCTGATGCCATGTCTTCTCTGGTGGAATGCCCATAAACCCCATACCCTTTGAAAACCATAGCCCCCATGTGCTATAGGAGGCCACATGGAAGGCAGCCGGTTGCAAAAAAGCATGTATGAGCTCATCTTAAGGACATGCACTGTGCTGCCGCAAGATATCGCCGATGCCCTTGAAAAGGCCTTTGCCAAGGAACAAAACGGTTCAATTGCGCAAGAGACCTTGGGCATCATCATAAAAAGCGCTTCTTTATCATATGAAAAGGGTCTCCCCATCTGTCAGGACACGGGTGCACTCCTGGCCATAATAGAAACCCGGCCGGACAAGTCGGTATTCCTGATCGAGGAAGCCATCATAGATGCGCTGAAAGCCCTCACGAATGAAGGCATGCTCAGGCAGAACTGTGTAGATCCGGTGACCGAGAAGAATACCGGAGACAACACCGGTGTATATGTGCCCCAGATTCACTACGAACCTTCTAAAGGCCCAACACGGATAAGCATCATGCTCAAGGGCGGCGGCTCAGAGAACATGAGCACCCAGTATAGTCTCCCCCTTGCAAGAATACAGGCCGGCAGGGATATGGAAGGTGTACGGCGTTGCATCCTCGATGCCGTGCATCAGGCACAGGGCCACGGCTGCGCACCGGGAATCCTTGGGGTATGCATCGGCGGCGACCGGGCTTCCGGCTATCTGGCTGCAAAGAGACAGCTCTTCCGGAAACTGGGAGACGTAAACCCATCCCCTGTTCTTGCATCATTGGAGCAGACTATCCTTCAAGAGGCAAACTCATTGGGTATAGGCCCTATGGGTCTCGGGGGTGAAACAACACTGCTGGGGGTGAAGGTTGGTGCCGCAGGCAGACACCCGGCAAGCTACTTCGTGACCGTGAGCTATTCCTGCTGGGCCACCAGGCGTTTCACGGTTGAACTCACCGATGAGGGAGCGGTCCGGGAATGGATCTGAAGCATATCACCTCCCCCCTTAAGCCGGGTGCCATTGCGCACCTTGCAGCAGGAGACATGGTAAGCCTCTCGGGTCTTATCGTAACAGGCCGTGACCAGGTTCACAAGTATCTTGCCTCAGGAGGCGAGCCGCCCATTGACCTCACAGGCCTGGTTATCTATCACTGCGGACCGTTGGCGGTTAAGGAAAAGGGTCAGTGGAAGATCGTTGCGGCAGGACCCACCACTTCCATGCGGGAGGAACCCTACGAGGCGGAAATAATCTCCGGATTCCGACCCGGGGCCGTCATGGGAAAGGGCGGTATGGGGGGAAAGACGCTGAAGGCCCTGTCTGAGCATGGCTGTGTTTATCTCCATACCATAGGTGGTGCGTCACAATATTTAGCCGAACGCATCATCCGGGTCGAGACGGTATACCTCATTGAATTCGGACAGCCCGAGGCGATGTGGGTGCTGAAGATCAAAGATTTTCCTGCGCTGGTGACCATGGATTCTCATGGCAATTCGCTCCATAGCAGTATCCTGGATGATTCAACAAAAAGACTTGAAACATTATTCGAGCAACCATTCAAGAAAAACAGTCACACATAATATAGACAAACCACCAAGGAGGTAGTTCAATGGACGTGAAAGAAATGTTTGATCTCAAGGGCAAGGTAGCCATCATTACCGGCGGCGGTAGAGGCATCGGCAAATTCATAGCGGACGGTCTTGCCGAAGCAGGGGCTAACGTGGTCATCGCCTCCCGGAAGGTGGCCAACTGCGAAAAAGTGGCTCAGGATCTTGCAAAGCTCGGGGTAAAGACACTTGCCCTGAAGTGCGATACGGCTTCAAAGGAAGATATTTCAAACCTGGTCGAAGCCACCATGAAAGAGTTCGGCAAGATAGATATCCTGGTGAATAATGCGGGCATCACCTGGGGCGCTCCTACCCTGGAATTCCCTCTGGACCGGTGGGACAAAATCTTTGAAGTGAACGTGCGCGGGGTGTGGATCCTTACCCAGAAGGTTGCAAATATCATGAAGGATAAGGGCGGCGGCAAGGTCATCAACATCTCTTCCATATTCGGATCCCGCGGATCCATTGAGGAGGGACATCCCGCTGTAGCATATAATCCATCCAAGGCCGCCGTGGAAGTGCTCACCAAGAACCTTGCAGTGAAGCTTGCCCGCTATAACATCTATGTCAATTGCATCGCCCCCGGGTTCTTCAGGACTGACATGATGGAATATATCTTCAAGCCCGATATGAAGCCGATTCTCGACCTTACCGTTGCACAGATACCCCTGCTTAAGTATGGCGAGGAAGAGCATGTAAAAGGCCTTGCAGTATTCCTCGCATCAAAGGCATCGGATTTCGTGACCGGGGCCATCATTCCCTGTGATGGTGGTATGGCTTCGAAGTAATATAAGCCTCAAGCCCGCTAGGATTATCGCTCGATAACTCACCACTCGCCCTGACACAGGCAAGTGGTGAGTCTTATTATTCAGATTCAAAACCAGAATATACGTCTCCTGATCTCCGCAATCTTATCCTTGGCCGAGAAGTACCCCTCTTCTACAAAAAGGTCGAAATGATCGAAGTCGGACCATGGATAAGAGCCGATAGCCGGCCTGATCAAACAGTCCAATTCCTTGGCAAGGTATATGTTCATGAATTCCTGTGAGATATCAAAGCTGCGAAACACCACATCAAGACTGTGATGTATTTCCGACTCCTCATCGATGTCCTGATAGAGGCTGTAAAGGGCACCTATTATGGCACCAAATGAAATACCTGCGATACAGTCAATAGGGATGAGAGAATCCTTCAGTGCCCTGATGACACCTATGTGGGCAAGTCCCCTTGAACCTCCGGCCCCCAGGGCAAGTGCCACCCTCTTTTTCCTTCTCAGCATCAAAGTTTCCTGCAGATATATTGGTCCTGATCCATATCCTGCATATAAACGGCATAATAGCTGCCGGCGGGGTTGTCAAACCAGCTCATACCCTGGTCGCGGCAGGCATTACATGCATGGCGCGGCACATGGATGCCCAGGATATGATAACCCGTGGTTGCCGCAGAATCTATTCTGAATGTTCCGGGGCAGGCAGTGCAGTACCTAAGGACTTCCTGCTGATTCTCGGAGATCCCGTCCGTGTCGTAGAAGATGCTCCTGAACCGCTCCATGAAGGGCCGCCTCTCAGGCCTCAATCCTGCACGGGTTTTCCACATGGTAAGAATCTGTTCACACAGCGCTTTGATGTAATCCGTGATCCTCGGATCCTGTTTTAATTTCACAAGGTCAAGATCGGGTTCCCGTACATAAGAATAGTCAACGCCTGCCAATGCCAGGATGATGCCGGTGTTCACATAAGGAAGGGCTCCTTCAATGGAGTAGCCGCCCTCGAGAACACAGATATCAGGACCAAGCATCTCATTGAGCTTTGCATAGCCTCCTGCGGTGAAGGACATATTGGTGATGGGGTCTGTATAATGGTTGTCCTGGCCTGCGGAGTTGATGATGAGGTCAGGTTTGAAATCCTCTATCACCGGCATCACAAGGTTTTCCACTGCATAGAGAATGCCCTCATCGCTGGTCTTAGGCGGCAGGGGGATGTTCAATGTGAGCCCGGCGGCATTAGGCCCGCCGTATTCTGCGGGGAACCCGGAGCCCGGATACAAGGTCCTGCCGTCCTGATGAATGGAGATGTAGAGCACATCCGGATCATGCCAATAGATATCCTGGGTTCCGTCTCCATGATGGCAGTCCGTATCCACGATCGCGATCTTTTTAATCCTTGGGTAATGAGTCCTCACCCACTCCACCATAACCGCCTCAATGTTGATATTGCAGAAGCCGCGGGCACCCTGGACCACCCGCATGGCATGGTGCCCCGGAGGCCTCACAAGGGCAAAGGCATTGTCAACTACCCCTTCAAGAACAAGTCGGGCCGCCTCGATGCATCCTCCTGCAGATACATTATGGGACGGTGTAATGCGGGAGCCGACATCGGGGACGCAAAAATGGGCCCTGTTAATATCATGATCTTCCGCCAGGCCTGCCTTAAACTCGCGGATACCCTCGATATCGAGGATCCCCTCCTCCAGGATCTGGTCCTGGGTATAGAGGAGTCTCTCCTTACGTTCGGGATGGGTGGGTGTGATCTCCCAATCATATGCCGGGAAAAAGATCAGCCCTGTCCTCTTCTTTGCCTTGATCATTTTCCGCTCCATTCATGCAGGATGCCGGGCCTTGTCTGGATCTTGACCCTCATGTTCTTCCCTACGGTGGAAAAACCCCTTACCATATTGAAGCTTTGTTCTTCGATAACGCTGAACTCCGCATTATCACTAAGCCCAAGCAGGGAGGCATTCTCTCTTATAGCGGCAAACCCAAAGGCCTTCAGTTCATCCATGCTCAGCGTCTGTTCAGCCTCTTTTTCCATGTGCAGCTCGGGGCAGACGATCCTGCGCAACTGTGTGTCGGCAACCAGGGTGATCTGGGCCGTGGTCCGGGCAAGGGCCGCACCCAGGGCATTGGCCACCATTGCATGCTCGGGCACCTCACACTCCATGTTCAGCGACGCCTCGATATACGGTTTGAGCAACCTGGCCGGGCCTCCGATGAGGATAACCCTTTGCGGCTGTACGATGTCGGGATGGAGCATCTCATGAATGGTGTAGACCGGATGGCTGTTCACCTCGTCGACAAATTCTTTTGCCGCTTTTCTGATATTCTCCACGATTGTCGATATGATCTCGGAGTTAAGTCGGGGGATATCCATACCCAGGTGATCCCCCAGGGGCGAGAGCGCGTCTATAGACTTTCCGGCATCTCCTCCCTCAAATTCGCCACGTACTGCAAACACATCCATGGGCGTGGGTACGACACCTCCCATGCAGGCAGGGGGACCGCTTCTCGCCGGACCGACCCGTAATTCGCCGTCTTGTTCCCATACACATGAGTCGCCGCCGGCACCCACAGAGACCACCTTGAGTCCGCGTACCAGTGTCTTGCGTCCATCGATATCCACTCCTTTAGGTTCCAGGATGGGGATGCCATCCAACAGGATGCCGATATCCGTTGTCGTACCGCCCACATCGAGTACCAGTGCTGTCCCTTCAGGCTTTTCCGTCAACGCCAATGCCCCCATCATGCTCGCTGCCGGGCCGGAAAGAATAGTCTCCACAGGGAGCCTGTTCGCAGCCGGTGAGGCATAGGTCCCCCCATCGGCCTTGAGGAAAAACAAAGGGGCATTAACGCCCAGGTGTGCAAGGGCCTTTTGAACGGCCAAAACAAAGCGTTCCTGCACGGGCATGACTGCAACGTTGAAATAGGTGGTATTGATTCGTCTGGGAAAATTAAGGCTCCCGCTCATGGTATGGCCCTGGCAAACGAATGGGAAATCGTCTTTGACCAGAGATGCTATGAAAGACTCATGGGCAGGGTTTCTGACGGAAAACTTGGAGACAATGCCGACGCCCTCGATACCTGAACCTTTCATATGCCGGGAAGCCCTAAGGACTTCTTGTTGATCTACCGGGACATACTCTCGGCCCCGGTGGTCGATGGCACCCTGCACAAGATGAAACGAATCAGTAAGAAAATAGTGGCCGGGATATATACCAGGGCCGGCAGAGACAATCATGCCGGTTTTTGCATATTTCTTCTCCACAATTGCATTCGTGGAGAGTGTCGTGGACAGGACCACCCTCTTTACCCCTGAGTACTTGATCCCGAGGCTGCCGAGCGCCTCCATGATGGAACCCACGAGATCTTTGCCTGTAGGGGTCTTGGCAGTTGAAAGAATGTCTCTTCCTGACAGACATACAGCATCGGTATGTGTGCCGCCAATGTCGATACCCAATATCATAAAGACTCCTTCTTGGTCCTTGGGCATGTCTTAACTGCCGGATTTACGCTTGTGCTCCGCCATCTTGGTTATGGGCGGCGATTAACCGTCTTTAAAAAGGCCGTATCAGGATAATGAGCACAAGATGGTTTTTCAGCATGGGCACATTCGATTAAGATCATACCAATTCATTTCTAAAATGACAATCCTTTGAGGGGATCTTGCGTTGATTGTTTGGATCTGATAGATCTCGGAAGTGAAAGTTACTTGGAGGTCGATTTGAAAAAAACATTTCTCGCATGTATAGCGTTGCTCACGATGCTGGGCTGCTCCAAATCAGGAGCTACCCTGTCGGAATCTAACATAACCAATGATAATGCGGTCACTGGCCAACGGATCTTCGCCCAGGTCAATTACCTCACGGACAACCCCCCTATGACATACCAATGGACCGCAACAGGCGGGGTACTTGATATACCCGATACTGCACCGTATTCCACCTACTGGACAGCCCCGGATGTCCCCGGCACTTATAACCTCACCTGCACGGTTACTGACAAAACGAAGAAAAATATGACACATACCTTCAATATCCAGGTTCGTGCTCGGTCCTTGGAGAGCAACCTTGTCGGTACCGGTCTTGAAGTCATCACTATCTCCAAGGAGACTGAGTACGAAATCGGGGGGATATGGGCTTCTGTTAAAGATAATAAACTCAGGTTCATCACATCACAAACCAATGAGGAGAGCATCTGGAGCATGAATTTCTTTACCATGCTGAACCATACAGATCCTACTACTCAGCTATACACCCTCTGGGGGGTTGAGTCTGTGGGTAACAATATCATAGAACTCACGTCCTCCACCGAGACTACCCTTGTCTGTGGAACCTGTTTGAATATTGATAAGATAACGGCATTGGCACAGGATGTAACTGATACTTCCGTTCTCTGGGTAGGCACTGAATCAAGCCTCAATTATTACACACCCGCAACCGATACAACCACCGCATCGTGGACCAATTATTTGTCTGCACATGTCTACGACCTCTCTGAGGGGCCCGACTATGTCTATGCTGCGACGAACGGTGGAATATACAGGACCGACGGGACCAAAACCCCGATCTATGGTGGTGATACCTGTGCAGTGCTTGCAGTGGACAATGGCACCACTTCACCAGAGGTATGGTCCGTGGTCCAAGGAAAGATCCAGAAAGACGGTCAGCAGTTAGAGGTTCAGCCGAGCGTTGTGATATGCAGTCTTGACGAGGACCCTGCCGGAAACATCTGGTGCGGCAAATACTGGTGGGACGGAAGCCAGTGGCATGTTGTACCCGGTCTGGATTCAGTTACCATCGTCAAATCCGTTGCAAGCACGGAAGGCCTGACCTATTTGCTCTCCGACTCAGGGGCTCTCTACCGCTGGTAGGTTCGTGCGCGAGGCGATATCCTTGGCAATACCCTCAAGCATACCGTTCATGACCTCTTCGATGTAGGGTGACGGCACGTCAATACTTCGCAACAATGTAATGTCGAAGGCACTCTTTTGGGATGACGCCTTAGCGGTACGATAGAAAAGGGTCTGGGAATCAGAAGCCCCTGTCACCCGGATTGTGAGGAATACGGTGGTAGGTTCCTCATTGCCTCCATAAGAAAGGTGATCCAAAGTCCCAGTGATGATATAATTCACAGCCTGGGGCCTTTTTTCGACAAAGAAAACCCTGCTGAATGCCTTTTGTTCGATCAGGTATTCCGTCAGCCTCTGTGCTGCGTATACCCCCCACTCGTCATTGCCCTTTGCATGGAACGGCATTACCGCTGCAGTGTTCGAATACGCGCCTGCAAGTCCAGAGTCTATTGGGGTGGCTTCCTCATAGTGCCGGGTGGGCATGACAAGGGCGCAACCGCTTGCAAGGATAGCGATAATAATAAAGACTGCAGGCATAAAAATATGTGCGTAGCAGGTGTGACCATCTTTAAATCTTCTTCTCATGCCTGGTGCTCCCTTCTATCTCTTACACTTAAAATTATCGGGATTCCAGCATTTGATCTTTAAAAGGACCATCTTCAATTATTGGTAATTTGTTCCATATAAAACAATGAAGGGCCGACCAAATGGGGCGACCCTTTTATCACCATGAGTTTGGACATGGGATAATTAATTTTTCAGACTATCCCATAACGTAGTGTTTACAGCAACTGCGGCTCCATTTAATGTTCCACGGTTGCCGTTGTTATCAATGGCAAATACAATACCATCCCCTGCCTGAGCATTGATGGGGGTGGCTGAGGCAATAAATGCTGTTCCTCCATTCTGGGAGGTTGCTGCGATAAGGTAGTTGCTCGTACTCGGATTGGGATAATTCCTTGGGGGACCTATTAAGGTTGCCAGGCCCACATAATTATTATTTTCAGCAAAGTACTTCTCTTCATATAAAGCCACGGTCTCCAGGGCTGTGACCGCATCAGCCCGCCTGGTCCTGGTCATATATCCTGTGTACGCAGGTATGGCAATAGCGGCGAGGATACCTACAACTACCACCACGATCATGATTTCGATCAGGGAGAATCCCTTCTTGTTCATGCCCTGTCTCCTTTTTATACAAATGCCTCAACATAACTTATCGGCTGTTTTCTCAGCTTGCAATAGGGATTACAAAGATTTCGAGGTTCCGGAGTGAGCAATACTTGACCCTTTGAACCGGAGGATATATTGAGGGGTTCATGAAAGGCCGCATCAAGATATTCACCTATGGATGCCAGATGAACGACCTGGACAGCCAGAAGATGTATTCCGAGCTTTCCAAGGCCGGTTTCATGTCCACCCATGAGACCAAAGAGGCGGATATCATCATCATTAACACCTGCTCAGTCAGACAAAAGGCCTATGAAAAGGCCATCAGCAACCTGGGAAGATTAAAGACCCACAAATCGAGGAAGCCTTCATTGATTATAGCAGTGACAGGCTGTGTTGCACAACAGGAAGGTGAAAGCCTCCGAGAGCGTATGCCCCACGTTGACATCATCCTCGGCACCCATCAGCTCCATCGCCTCCCAGAGCTCATTGAGCAAATGCGTAGTAAGTCAAACCCAATAACTGAGACAAGATTCGGCAACTGCATTCCGTCCATGGAGATTGTTCCTGACCTTGAATTCTCAGAGAAACCCCACCGCGCCTATATCAATATCATGCAAGGGTGCGACAATTACTGCTCTTATTGCATCGTACCCTCGGTAAGAGGCCGTGAGATCAGCAGGGACAGCATGAACATCCTCAATGAGGTCAGATTGCATGCCTCACGGGGGGTCAAAGAGGTGTTTTTGCTCGGCCAGAATGTCAATTCATACAACGGGGGCATTTCTTTTCCACAACTCCTGAGAGATATCCATGCAATGGAAGGGATTGAGCGCATACGCTTCACCACATCCCATCCCAAGGATGTGAGTGATGACCTCCTCGGGTGTTTCAAGGATCTTGGAAAATTATGCAGTCACCTGCATCTCCCCTTCCAGTCCGGATCTGACCGCGTGCTCAAGGCAATGAATCGGAATTATACTCACCGGTCGTACCTCGACCTCATCGCACGACTTCGCTCGGCCAAGCCTGATATAGCCTTCAGTGCGGATGTCATGGTGGGCTTCCCGGGTGAGACGGAGCAGGATTTTCTGGACACCCTTGCCATCATCGAGGCGGTCCGGTTTGATGTGCTCTATTCATTCAAGTACTCGGTGAGACCCGGCACTGCAGCGGCATTGTTAGATGACAATGTCACGCCGGAAGAAAAGATCGAGCGGCTTACAAAACTCCAGTCCCTTCAAAAGGGGATAACCCTTGATAACAACCGGTTCCGCATCGGAAAGACATATGATGTCCTCGTGGATGGTATGAGTCCTAAAAATCCTCAACAGGTCCGCGGAAGAACCATCCATAATGCCATAGTGAACTTCTCGGGCGAGAAGGGCCTCATCGGAAAGACCCAGGCTGTTCGCATCACCCGGGCAAACCCCAACTCGCTCACAGGAGAGATAGCCTCAGACTTTTGTTGATAAAGTTTTAAGTTTGAAGATCAATTCCACTTGGATCACGTAAGCTTCTAGTGGTATGAACGTACCATCATGGAACAGCCCAAACGGTGGCCAACCATACTCATCCTCATCATCATGCAGATCGCCTGGCTTATTGTTCTGGTCATAGGGGTAGTCTGGTTTATTCATTATCGCCACATCCGCATTCGCCCGATAGGCGTCTGGGATGTTGTCGTAATCACCGAAGTCTCTATACTCTTTACCCTTATCCTCGCAGGGATTTATGTGCTCTTCATCCTTTACCAGAGGCAGCTCACCCTTCTGAAGACCCAGATGTACATCCTCCAGTCCGTCACCCATGCCTTCAAGACGCCGCTGGCCACCATGCAGCTCTACCTGGAAACTATTACCAAACGGGACCTCCCGGAGAAAACGAGGGTTGAACTCTTAAACGGCATGCTCATGGTGAATCAGCGCTTGAAATCGCTGGTATATAATTTTCTTGAGAGCGCCCGTCTGAGTTCAAACCGAAGACCCTACTCTTTTTCCATGGTATCCCTACCCCGGTTCATCTCCTCCTATATTGGAAATAATGAGATCTTCCTCAAAGATGTCGATGTGCACTTCCATCCACCCGATGAAGATATCCTCGTCTGTGTGGATGCCGATACCTTTGAAATGGTATTCTCGAACCTTATCGAAAACGCCATCCATTATTCCACGTCCTCTCCGAGGGTGGACATCAGGTTGTGGAAGGATGACAGGTGGGCATTTATCGAATTTTCTGATACAGGGATAGGTATACCCCAAGAGCGCCACCTAGATGTATTCAAGATGTTCAAGAGGCTTCCGGAGGGTGCAAACCTCTGGGGCTCAGGAACAGGTATGGGCCTGTATGTGGTAAAAGGCATTATTAAGGCACATGGAGGGACTATAAGGGTGAACGTTAAAGACAAGGGAGAGGGCACCTCCTTCAGGATTCGATTGCCTATTACGAGATTATGACCATCAAATGGCGCATTCTCATTATTGAAGACGACCATGCACTGTCATTGGGGTTGAGAATTAATCTGGAGGCTGAAGGATATGAAGTTCTCCATGCATTAACCGCTGAGGAAGGTTTGGCCATCCTTGATAATTCCAGTGCAGACTTGGTGGTCCTCGACCTTATGCTGCCCGGTATGGACGGGGTTGAAGCGCTTGAGCGTATACGGAGCGAGAACCTTAAGCTTCCTGTGCTCATCCTTACTGCACGTTCTTCTGCGGATGATAAAGTCGAGGGACTGAAGGCCGGGGCCGACGACTATCTCACCAAGCCCTTTCACCTGGAGGAGTTTCTCCTCAGGGTTCGCAGGATGCTCGACCGGTACCAATGGTACAAACCGGAAGATGTACTCCAGATCGGCAATACCAGGGTCGATTTCAATACCCTGGAGATAGAGGATAGTACCGGTAAGATCTTGCGTATCACACCTCATGAGGCAAACCTTATTCAATACATCACCCTCCACCAGGACCGCATTGTGACACGCTCCGAGCTGCTGAAGAACGTCTGGGGACTCGACCCCGATATCGAGACAAGGACCGTGGATACATTCATCTCCCGGATCAGGCGATATCTTGAAAAAGACCCCTCAAAACCTGAGCATATCATCAGCATCAGGGGCAAGGGATATCGGTTTCTCCCTTAGTGAATAGTGGCTAGTGATTACTGACTAGTGGTGTAAAGGATTTCTTGGCAGTACAGTTAAAATGGGGGATCATAACAATTAAATAATATAGAAAACAGTAACTGATATTTTGACACATTTGATACAATGATTTATATAAATCTTATAGTTTAACTTTATACTTAAGAGGAGCAGGTGATGGGGCTGAAAATAGGTGAGATTGCCAAGAAAAGCGGTGTGCCCCCCTCAACGATACGTTACTATGTGCGGCAAGGGCTCCTTCCGGAGCCGGACAAGGTCAATAAGAGCATGGCCTACTATGACGAGCAATGCATAGAAAAGATATATGCCATCCGTCATCTCCAGGAAAGGAAATACTTTCCTCTGTCGGTGATTAAAAACATCCTCCGGAGGATGGACCAGGGCCTCAGCCTCGATGAGGCTGAAGCTATTGAGGACGCTGTCTTTGGGGCTGTACCCGAAGCCGCGGAGAAGGTAATGGATAGGGCCCAGTTTCTTCAGAACACCAAACTTACCAATGATGAACTCCAGACAGCCCTTAAGATAGGGCTCTTGATTCCTTATCTCCAGGAAAAAGGACGCACCCTCTATAACCAAGAAGATGTCCGTTTTGCACGAGAGGCCCTCAAGAAGATACTTACCTTCGGCCAGGATCTCCATGAACTGAGCTTCTATGTGGATCTTGGGAAACAGATCGTCGACCATGAAATGAGCCTGCGGAAAGCTGCGGTTAAAGGAAAATCTCAACAGGAAAATATCCGTGTCACAACCGAAATTTCAAAGATGGCAGACCTCCTGAGGGGCTACATTATCCGGAGACTTTTTCAGAGAAGGGTCCAAGCTGCTATCCAGAAGAGTCTTACTGAATGATTATCCGAGGATATTTTCTTTCCACACCTTTGGGTAATTCTTTTCCAATAAACCGGAAAATCTGTTAATCAAATTTCATAACGCACCGTATTTCCAAGCCCACGCATTGAGCATGATTTTTGCAACACAAGTATTTGATTATTTTTTTATTTATCACATGTTTGATCAATTATTTTGAACGTGGGGGATTCTCTTTGCGGAGGTAATTATACGGGAATAGATAAAGACGTGTGAATCCAATAATCCCTCTATAAGTCTGGCGGTCTTTGTCCGTTGAGGGCATAGGGATAAAGACCCAGAGTTGATATAATATTATGCTACAGAAATACTTTATGGTATTATGTCCTTGAGCGTAGAAGGAAACGTATACGATGCAGCAAACCCTCTCGGCAATACGAACTCATATGGTCTTTCTCTTAACCGTAAGTGCGATCCTCACCACCCTGATCGGTATTACGGGATGCGGTAGCGGAGGCGGGCCTGCTATTGCTAAACCCGAAGGCTCTTATAAAGTCGGGTATTTCATTGATAGCCCTGTGGAGGGACTGCAATATAAAACACCCTCTTGGTCCGGCCTCACGGATTCAAAAGGTAGCTTCAACTATCAAGACGGAGAAGAGATAACCTTTTCTCTTGGTACTGTTATTCTTGGACAAACACAGGCGAAAGGAATTATCACCCCTGTAGACCTTGACAGTGCGAACCCAACAACTTCAAGTACAAAAGTTATCAACATTTCACGGTTGCTGATAACTCTCGATCAAGACGGTAATCCTGATAATGGCATAACAATAACCCAGAGCGTCAGAGATGCACTGAAGGGAATCAACGTAGATTTAACTAACCCGAATATTGATAACAGTGCAGGAATCCAAGAAATGTTCAAGCGGTTGAATGGTCTCGGGATCTATCCAGAAGAAGTTACCGGGCTCGTATCTGCTGATGTTGCACAGAACCATCTTGAGAATTCCTTAAGCCAGATCGCGGCAGAAGATGAACAGGCGGCCGAAGCTCTCAAAAACTTGAAGATTCAACCGGCTATAGGCCTGCCATTCTCAAGCATTATCATGGTGCAGGGGCAGTCATTAAACCTTAAGGGCTCCATTTCCGGCGGTAAAGCACCTTATACCTACTCATGGAGTATCAACGATGAGAAGCCCTTTTCAACAAAGCAAAGCCCAGGCAATCTCACCTTCAAGGCACAAGGTTCCTATACCCTCACATTCACCGCATCAGATAGCACCGGCGATACAAAGACGGATGTGCGCCACATCACCGTATTCGGACCGGAAACCCAGGAGGGCCCCTTTCCAAGCGATTCCATCCCTTCGGCATCGATCCTCTCCCCCACTCAGGGTACAATAATAAAGGCAGGGAGCACCGTAAATATCCAAGCGATGATTTATAACGGCGATGTCCCATTATACTATGGCTTGAGTATGGGTGCTCCCGGTAACTCCTATACCCTCCAGAATGAGACCGTCGTTTGCGTTTCGCCTCGTACCTACCTTATTACGCAGGCTATGACCTTTACAGCACCCGGGACATACTCTATTGGAATTGCAGTACAAGATACGGGACAAAATGGTAAAACACCTGACTACAATGCCGCCAGCGGTGGGATTACCGTAGAGTAGGCAAAAAACCATACCTTCTCCTTGAGAAGGAAACTTCAATTCAATATCAAGTATGGAAATCACTTTCCGGCTCTTGAAAGTATTCATCTCCCTTCCGGGCTACTGGAAAAGTGATGTTGACAATGTATGAATATATCCGGTATAAAACCTTATAGTTTAACTTTAATCTTTATAACTTGCGTGGAGTATTATCGAAAGGTAGCCCTCTTAAAAAACAAATCATAGGGGAGTCATATATGAAGACACGTATAACTGAGCTCTTCGGCATCAAGCATCCCATCGTACTTTCCGGCATGAGCTGGATCAGCATTCCGAAGATGGTTGCAGCGGTATCCAATGCAGGCGGCCTGGGTATTTTGGCAACGGGGCCGTTTGATGCAGCACAGACAAGGGATGCCATCAGGGAGATCAAGTCATTAACCAATAAACCGTTCGGAACAAACGCCACACTGCTCTTCCCCGGCGCCTCTGATAATGCACGGGTGGCGCTGGAAGAAAAGGTGCCGGTCATCAACTTCTCGCTGGGCAAAGGCGATTGGATTGTTAAGGCCGCCCATGAATACGGCGGCAAGGTTGTTGCCACAGTAGTCAACCACAAGCATGCCAAGCGTGCCCAGGACTATGGGTGCGACGCACTGCTCGTAACCGGCCATGAGGCCGCAGCCCATGGCGGAGATGCCACCACCTTCTGTCTTGTACCGAGCATTGCGAATGCGGTTAATATTCCCATCATCGCAGCAGGAGGCATTGCAGACGGAAGAGGTCTCGCGGCTGCCATTGCGCTGGGTGCCGATGCAGCGGCAATGGGTACAAGGCTCATGGCTACCAAAGAGAGTCCGCTCCACGAGAATTACAAACAACTCTCCATCCAGAAAGAGGTGTATGATACCGTGTATTCGACCCGCTTTGACGGCCTTGGCTGCAGGGTGCTTGATACAAAGGCGGCCAGAGATGCTATCCGCCAAGGCCTGAACATCAGAAAGCTCCTTGAGGCACTGCCTAATTCTGTGAGCATAGCCGACCAGCTCCATCTCCCCTACTTTAAGCTCTTCCTCGGCGTTATGGCCTCAGGATGGAAGAATGCCAGACAGCTTGCATTCATGGCGAATGCCTTCAAGGCAATACGGATTGCCACCGAGGATGGCGACATCAAGAAGGGTGTGCTCCCCGTAGGTCAGGCTACAGGCTTAATGAGGGATATCCCGACCGTAGCGGAGGCTATCGAGCGGACAGTGAGAGAGGCCGAGGAGATTGTCATTCATCTGGCACGAATGTCGAACGGCTCTCCAAAGGTGTATGCAGCGCCTAACCCAAAACCCAAGGCAGCCAAAGCCCCCAGGAAGTCTGTATCCAGGAAGAAACCCAAAGAGCTCTAGAATTATCCGTCAAAATGTGAAAAGCGGTCATGCCCCCCTTGGAGGGCATAACCGCTTTCTTTTATCGAAGTTTATTGGACTAGGGTTGATGTCTTTTTCAGGCAGGTAATTGCATCATCATGCATCTTTTTCATCAGTTCGCTACAACTGATTACATCGTGAATATGACCAATGGATTGTCCCACCATCATAGGTGCATCCTCCACATCTCCGGTCTCCCAGGCCCTTTTAATACGCTGCCCGGCGATAAGCGGAATGAGGGCTTCGATCCCCTTGCCCGCTGCTTCAGCGGTAAGTACCTCTAAAATAATCTTGTTCTTCAAGGCCCTGCCCTGAAGCCCGATAGTCTTGCACATGATGGTGGTCTCGTATTCCTGGCGTTTGATGAGTTCTTGCTTGATATTATCATGCACATCACATTCTTTTGTGGCAATAAACCTGCTTGCCATCATGACGCCTTGCGCCCCAAGGGTGAGTGCTGCAGCCAAAGACCTGCCGTCGGCAATGCCTCCAACCGTGACGACCGGAATCTTGACGGAATCGACAATCCTCGGGGTGAGAACCATGGTAGTGACATCATCTCCAAGCGGGTGCCCTCCCTCCTCGAAACCGGCGGCGTATACGCCATCGTAGCCGGCCTTTTGTGCGTGGACAGCATGCCTCACCGAACCCACCTTATGAAACAACTTCACTCCGGCATTTTTTAACTCTTCAAAGGTCTTTTTGCCGAGTGCCTTGTCCAGGGGGGTACCTGAGACCTCGATACCGGCAACGCGCTCTTCTCTGCACACCTTGGCATACATGGCATGATGCTCCGAGGTAATGCGTACCGATGGAAGTATGGTGATGCCCACCATAAAGGGTTTGTCCGTGAGCTTCCTCACCTCTTTTATTGCAGCCCTGAACTGCTCTTCGGTCTCAAAATTACCCGCTGTAAGGTTGCCCATACCCCCGGCATTTGAAATGGCTGCACACAGTTTCGGTGTACAAAGCCACATCATGGCACCGCAGATAACAGGGTATTCAATGCCGAACATATCCGTAATGGCGGTCTTGATCATGTTTCCCCCTCTGGATATAAAAGGTTAAAGTTGTACTTTATGCTTTAGTATTCGTACACGCATCCCCCCACCTGTGTCAATATTTTTTTGCAAGAGAGTGTCTCATGAAAATTATTCAATGCGCTTCATATCAAGCTTTTACAAACTCTTCATTCTGTGTTCTTGCATAACAGCAGAAACTTGTCCTTTGTATAACCCTATGGTAGGTTTATCCGGCACATCGGATAAAGGGGGTACATCTTTTGAAATATAGGTTCTCAACAAACGATTATTTTATTTATCTCCTGAGTTATGTCTTCTTCTTTCTCTATATAGCCGATGCCCAAGCATTTTTTATCATCCCCTTTCTCAGAGATATTCCATCCTGGATTTATCTCATCATAGCTATTGCACTCAATGTATGGGTCCTCCCTTTACCCGGCATTCACCCCAGGTTGCCGAAACCACCCGAGGTAGAGGGGCTTCCTGCCCCGCTTGAGGCCCCTGCCCTGCCGGAAAAGCCCGCTGAACGTGAAAAAAAGGCCCCACCCAAACCAACACCGGAAGAAAAACTCGGCAAAGGTTTATCGAAAACGCACAAGGGGTTCATCGATAGAATATCCGCAGTATTTAAGCGGTCATCTTCCCTTGATCAAGGTTTGCTTATTGAGCTTGAAGAGACTCTCGTGGGCACCGACATCGGTGTAAGAACCGCCTATGCACTCTTCGAGTCAGTCCAGAAAAAGGCCGCCTCATTGAACGGCCCTGATTCGGCCTTGAGAGCCATCCGGGAAGAGGTCGAGACCATCCTTGAAAAACGGGAGTCACCCCTTGAAATTCCTGAAGGCGTTAAGCCTTTTGTCATGATGGTGACCGGGGTAAACGGTTCAGGTAAGACAACCACTATCGCCAAGATCGCCTATCATTTGAAAAACGAAGGTAAATCGGTAGTGATTGCATCAGGCGACACATTTCGAGCCGCAGCAATAGAGCAGCTCGAACACTGGGCCAATAAGGTAGGGGTCGATTTCGTCAAGGCCCAGGAAGGTGCCGACCCCTCATCCGTCGCCTTTGACGGTCTACAGGCTGCCATCGCCAGAAATCATGATGTACTCATCATCGATACGGCCGGCAGGCTCCATACCAAAGAGAATCTCATGGAGGAATTGAAGAAGACACAGAGGGTTCTTGGAAAGAAATACGAAGGCGCACCCCATGAGATCCTCCTTGTGCTTGATGCCACCATCGGCCAGAACGCCATCGAGCAAACAAGGCAGTTCAACAATGCCCTTACGGTTACCGGCATTGCTCTGACCAAACTGGATGGATCATCCAAGGGAGGCGTGATCGTGGGTATTGCCAATGAGTTCGAGATACCCATACGTTTCATCGGTATCGGCGAGGATATGGACGATCTCCAGCCGTTTCATGCGAAAAGTTTTGTAAATGCCCTCTTCCTTGACAATGAGTCTTAGGGCTCAGGTAGTTAGGTTATGCTGAAGATTCCTAAAAAAAGGCTCAAGCTTATCTTCGATGCCATGAAGTCAAAGTGCATCATGGTTATCGGCGATCTCATGCTGGATGAATACATCTGGGGTAAAGTGGAACGCATCTCACCAGAGGCCCCGGTCCCCGTGGTAGAGGTACAAAGCGAACTCTTTAAGCTCGGCGGGGCCGGAAACGTTGCAAACAACTTATTGGGCCTAGGGGCGCAGGTAATCATCATTGCAGTAAAAGGCAGTGACCGCCATGGCGATATCCTCCAGGGTATCCTTACAGACTTGAAAATTTCAACCGATTCCATCTTCACCGACCACAAGCGGGGCACTACGGTAAAGACCCGGATCATTGCTCACACCCAGCAGGTGGCTAGGATCGACAAGGAAAATACATCTTTAATCACGGATGCCATGCTGAAAAAAATAGTCTCCTCATACCGGGACCGCCTGAAAAAGATCGATGCACTCATCATCTCCGACTATGGCAAGGGGATGGTGAGCAAAAAACTTATAAACCAGGTAGTTCCCCTTGCCCGTGCTCACGGCATCCCGGTATGCGTAGATCCCAAGGAAAGAAATTTCCCCCATTATAAGAATGTGAGCGTCATCACCCCGAATATCAAAGAACTGGGCTTTGGGGCGGGCATTAAAATCGAGGATTACGATCACATCATCCAGGCGGCGCGGAAGGTTAAGGACATGCTTCACTGCAACATGATCCTGGTGACCAGAGGGGAACATGGGATGAGTCTGTTTGCCGAGGATAGTGATCCCACTGATATCCCTACCACCGCCAAGGCAGTATTCGATGTCACCGGCGCAGGTGATACCGTTATTGCGTGTTTCACCCTGGCACTGGCATCAGGCGCCACCCCCAAGGAAGCAGCCATCATCGCCAACGTTGCGGCAGGACTTGTAGTAGCACAGGTCGGTGCCGCGAGCGTGCCCTGGGAGAAGCTCAAAAAGGTATGCATGGAGGAGATCGGTGGGTAAGGTGTCCTTCCCTGAAAAGGTCATGCTTTTCAGCAGCATGATCTATAATAATGAGAAGTCGCCAGTGGAGAAGGCAATTTCATTACTGAAAGAGCAATTCGGCCAGACTATCATGACTACCGAAGCCATGCCTTTTACCTACACTGATTATTACTGCAAGGAGATGGGGTCTCCCCTTTATCGGCTTATCCTTGCATTCTCTGAGCTCGTGAAGAGAGACTCCCTGCCCGAGATAAAAATGAAAACAAATAAGATGGAAAACGATTTTCTTGAAGAAGGAAAAAGAAGGATTAACCTCGACCCGGGACTCATCACCTTGGAGAATATATGCCTTGCCACAACAAAACCCTTCACCCACCGTATCTATCTCGGCAAAGGCATATGGGCTGAGATCACCCTCATATACCGGGGGGAATCTTACCGGAGACTGGAATGGACTTACCCTGATTATGGGTCTGATGAACTCATCGGGATCTTCAACAACCTCAGGGAGACATATAGGAGGAGGCTGAGATGCCAAGAAGCATGACAGGGTTCGGTCAGGCCGATGCCCACGGATATCATGTGGAGATCAAGGGGGTCAACCATCGATACAAGGATATACGGGTAAAGATGCCCAAAGACCTTTCAGCCTTTGAAATACCGGTTCGAGATATGGTTTCTGAGGCGGTCCACAGAGGGAAGGTGGACGTAACGGTCACGAAAAGCACTACCGGCAATGCCCAGGAGAAAATGGCCATCAACTGGGAGCTGGCAAAGGCATACTTTGAAGACCTCCGCACCATGGCGAATGCCTTTGGAGGTGAGGTGACCTTCCGCGATGTCCTCCTCATTCCGGGGATATTCAGCGAGGGACCGGATCGGATTGAAGATCCATTGCCCCTCATCGCTCAGGCGCTCAGAGAGGCCCTTGGATCATTCTCCAACGCACGAGAGAATGAAGGAATGAACTTAACAAAAGATATTCTTTTCCGGGTCGGGCACTTGCATGAAATGGCCGAGTCTATGAAAAAACTTGCATCAGATATGACAAACGTATATAAAGACAGGCTGCATGCCAATTTAAACGCACTTCTCTCAGACAAGTCAAGTATGATTGATGATGTTCGTCTGGAGCAGGAAGTGGCGTTACTGGCAGATAAAAGCGATATCACCGAAGAATTGGTGCGGCTGAACAGCCATACACGTGTACTTGAGGAGACGATCACTACCCAGACAGGTTCTATCGGCAGACACACTGATTTCATCCTTCAGGAGATCAACCGGGAGATAAACACTATCGGGTCAAAGAGCCAGATCAATGCCTTGAGCCGCATCGTGATTGATGCAAAGACGGAAATGGAAAAAATCAGAGAACAGGTTCAAAATATTGAATAGTAAATGGTTGAGGGAGAAAGGAGAGCGGGTATGGGCAAACTTGACACCAGACTTCTCAATATCGGCTTTAACAATGGGGTGGTAGCATCAAGAATCATTGCAATTGTTAATCCATCATCTTCTCCAATGAAACGCCTCAGAGAAGAAGCCAAGGAGAGAGGTCAACTGATCGACGCAACCCAGGGAAGGAAGACGAGATCCATTATTATTACCGATAGTTCCCATGTTATTCTGAGCGCGATTCAGGCAGAAACAATCTCAAACCGCCTTTACGACGGGGGTGGCCAGAAAGAGAATATTGCACTGAAGGAGTAGCAGTGAGGATTTTCATCTCCGGTCCTTCCGGTGTTGGGAAATCAACTATCATCAAAGAAATACTTGCAACGAATCCTGATATGGTTCTCTCAGTTTCCTACACAACCCGTCCTCCCAGGACAGGTGAGAGGGATGGCTTCGATTATTTCTTTGTTTCCAGGGAATCGTTTGAAGAAATGATCAAGACGAATTCATTCCTGGAATGGGCTAACGTGCATGACCATCTCTATGGGACATCTTTGCAATGGATCGAATCAAAAGAACACGTTGGGTTAAGCGTCCTCTTTGATATCGACGTGCAGGGGGTTATGCAGGCGAAAGAAAAGGGATCACCCGGATGCTTCATATTCATCATTCCCCCCGATATGGAGGAGCTTGCAAAGCGCCTGAGCGGCCGGGGAACGGAAGAACCCCAGGCAGTAAAGCTCAGACTCGAGAATGCAAAGAAAGAGCTTAAGTATTGGGACATGTATGACTATCTTGTGGTAAATGATTCCCTGGAGAGGACGATTGAGGACATCTCCACGATCATGAAGGCCTATAGATCCTCAAAAGAGATAGTTATCGGGGAACTTCAATGGCTCAGAACAATCGCATAATCTTCGCGCTGGATGTCGGCAATATGGACTCTGCCAGGCATTGGATCCGCACCCTTATGGGGCATGTCGGATGGTTTAAGGTGGGTCTTGAACTCTTCACCGCCGTCGGCCCGGATGTTGTGAAGCTCGTGAAGGACAGCGGTATCAAATGCTTCCTCGACCTCAAGCTCCATGACATTCCGAACACCGTTGCCGGTGCCGTCAAGTCGGCTGTAAGAACGGGAGCGGACATGATGACAATCCATCTCTCCGGCGGAAGGGCCATGGTAACTGCCGCACTGACGGCTGCTCAAGATGAGTCACAAGCCCTTGGCATTGAGAGACCAAAGATTGTGGGGGTAAGTGTCCTCACCTCATTAAGCGGTGAAGATCTCAAAGAGATCGGGGTAGACAAGGCCCCTTCCGAGCAGGTGGAACATCTTGCACGATTTGCAGCCTCCTGTGGTACTGATGCCCTGGTCTGCTCTGCAGAAGATCTCGCCCATATCCGCTCGAACGTTCCCAAAGCCCTCATGCTCATCACCCCGGGGATAAGGCCCGGCTGGTCGCAAAAAGGAGATCAGAAGCGTATTGCCACGCCACGCTCAGCCCTGCAGGCAGGGGCTGATCTTCTGGTGATAGGCAGGCCCATCAGTGACTCACCGGACCCTGTAGGGGCTGTTCAAAAGATCACACACGAGATGGAAACCCCTTAGGGGAGCCGGTATTCTTATCACGAGAGAAAAACTAAGAGCACGTTCTTTTTGATGTTGTGTTGACCTCTTAACTGTTCTCCCCTATCGTGCATCCATGTCTATCAGGATATGCGGCGGCAGATACCGTTCAATTCGTCTTGATTGTCCTGCTTCCCGCGTGCGGCCAACGACCGATCGCGTAAAAGAAGCGATATTCTCAACGCTGGTCCATGACCTTGAGGATTCTGTTGTCCTGGATCTTTTTGCAGGAAGCGGCAGCCTCGGGATTGAGGCCATAAGCAGGGGTGCATCCCAGGTCACCTTTATTGAGAAATCAGGCGAATGCATCAAGGTCATCAAGCAAAACATCGAGACCATAGGGGCGCAGCAGCGCTCAATCATCATCAAGTCGGATGTCCGAACCTATATCAATACATGCCCCACATCCTTTGACCTGATATTCATGGACCCTCCTTACCATAAAGATCTTGCCTCACAATTGGCGCCTCATGTATATAACCTCCTCAAGATTGGAGGGATATTGGTGGTGGAACACTCAATCAGAGAGGAGGTCCCCTTGGCTGTATGGAAATCGAAGCGATATGGGGACACTGCAATCTCATATTTTATCAGGAGTGAGCAATGAAGAGGAAAAAAATCGCTGTCTGCCCCGGCTCCTTTGACCCCATCACCCATGGCCACCTTGATATCGTGCGCCGAGGCCTGTGTGTGTTCGACAAGGTGATCATCGCAGTCGGCCATAACCCCCTGAAGCAGGATCTGTTCACCACGGATGAAAAAATCGAGATGATTACAAAATCCGTAGAGGGAAATCCACGGATAGAGGTAGATTCATTCGAAGGCCTGCTTGTCGACTACCTCAAGAAGGTTGGTGCCTGTGCCATCCTGCGCGGCCTGAGGGTCATCTCGGATTTTGAGCTGGAGATGCAGCTCGCCCTCATGAATAGGAAGCTCTGCAAAGAAGCAGAGACGTTTTTCTTGATGACAGACTACAACCACCTCTTTGTGAGCTCCACCATCGTCAAGGCAACAGCCGCGGCAGGCGGATCGGTCGAGGGCCTGATTCCGCAGCCCGCCCTGGAGAAACTCCTTGAGAAGTTCCACCATATAAATAATAAACAGCATCCGTAGGGAGGTTTTTCTATGAAGATATCGAGGCTCGTATCCAAGATCCCGGGATCACCGACACTGGCCTTGACCGCCAAGGTCAATGAGCTCAAGGCTTTAGGCAAGGATGTCATCGGATTTACTGCAGGTGAACCGGATTTCGATACCCCTGAGAATATAAAGAATTCAGCTATTGAAGCCTTGGCCCGGGGAAAAACGAAGTACACACCTGTGGGCGGCACACCCAAACTCAAGGAAGCGGTCTGCGCAAACATCAATGAGGATTACGGGATTTCCGTGTCTCCCGAGAATGTCATCGTCTCTTGCGGTGCAAAGCACAGCCTGTACAACCTCTTTCTTACCCTGTTTGAAGGTGGGGATGAGGTGATCTGTCCCGGACCGTACTGGGTATCGTACCCACCCATGGTTGAGATGACCGGCGCAACCCCTGTGATCATCGACACCAGGCCCACCGGCATGAAACTCCATGCCGACATGGTGGCAGAGGCGATCACCAGGCGCACGAAAGGCATCATCATCAATTCACCATCGAACCCTACCGGCATGGTCATTGAAAAGAACGAGCTGGAAAAGATTGCCGAGTTGTGTGTAAGGCATGATATCATAATCATCTCTGATGATATTTATCGCAAGATCATATTCAACGGGCTCTCATTCTTCAGCCCTGCCATGATATCACCCGCGGTCGCCGGAAGGACCTTCATCATCGATGGGTCCTCCAAGACCTATGCCATGACCGGGTGGCGCATAGGTTACTGTATAGGTGACAGCAAGGTTATCAAGGCTATGGAAAGACTCCAGAGCCAGAGTACATCGAATCCGACCAGCTTTGCCCAGGATGGCGCCATTACTTCTTTAACCAACGGCCGGATCAACTCGATCGTGGATGAGAGAAGGCGGATATTCGAAAAACGAAGAGACCTTATCGTTACCAAGCTCAAAGAGATCCCCGGGATTGATGTTATACCTCCGAACGGGACCTTCTATGCCTTCCCCTCAATAAACGGGTACATGGACCGGTTCGGCAACTCAACCGCCTTCTCGGAATACCTGATCGAAAAGGCCTTAGTGGCGCTCGTTCCGGGCGGTGAATTCGGCGCTCCGAACCATGTGAGGTTTTCATTTGCCACATCTGAAGAAAATATTATCAAGGGGCTGAATAGGATAAAGGAGGCCCTCGCATCGCTTAAATAATGCTTTGGAGAAATTCGTATCGAGACGGAAGGGCCGCAAACAATGCCATCAGGTGAATGTATGCATCTGATGGGCAGACCATAAACCTTAAAACATTCTATACCCTGCACCTAACCTCCTTGCTGCTGAACGGGCAGATGAACACTATCTCGCAGGCCGTGAGCCTCATGGGCCGGCCGTCTTTATTGCCCTTGCCGTAGCGTGGGTCGCCCATGACCGGGTGGCCGGCGGCGGCGAGGTGGCGGCGGATCTGGTGGAGCCTGCCGGTTTCGATCTCTACCAGCAGGCTAGAAGTGTTCGCATCCGGATCGTAGGAAAGCACGCTATATCTCGTGACTGCCGGCTTGTGGTCAAGGGGCATCTCGATGGTCCCCTGCCCTTTTTCCATCTCGCCGAGCGCCTCCACCCGGTAGCGCTTGATCACATCACGGCCCTTAAAGAGGTTTGATAAACCGGACGCCGCCTGCTTTGTATGGGCGACTATCACCAGGCCTTGAGCCTCCCGGTCGAGCCGGTGCACAAGGAATGCCCCGCGCCTCGGGGTGAAGTGTGTCTCCACCTGCCTCAGGAGCGAGCAGTGGTCGCCGAATTCCGTACCCTGGGTAAGCAGGCCTGCCGGCTTGTGCCAGATGCTGTAGTGCTGCTTGTCCATCACACATTGGGCTTGAGGCGGTTCGATGGAAAGAAGGGCAGAATCGTAGAAGAGCTCGACACGGTCTCCGGGCTTTAACACGGCGGTGGCCCTGCGCATGCGCTCACGGCCCTTTCCCTTCCTGCAAATCCAGGCAGCACCTTTGTTCATGGCGTCCTTGATGCGTGCCTTGGCCAGGCCGGTATTGGCGGCAAGAAAGTCACTGGCTTGAAGGGGGCCGCCGGAGCCGACTGCCTTTTTGAAAATGATCTTTTCATCCGCTGTCATGGATATTCATTACCCCTGTTTCAATTTGATTAAACGTGAAGATTAAAACACCTATTTACGCACCCCCTCCCCTTGATCCCCTCCCGCCAGGGGAGGGGAACTCAAACTTTTTACGGGATTATCGATATTGTATGGATGGCATACTCATTTCGAGCGATGCGAGAATCCTTGTCCCTACCAAAGGGGGCGATGACACAAATGGGTACCCCGGGTACGAGGGATGATCCGCCGAGGAAATCCAAAAACCTCACGCCCCCTGCATCAGTGCCTTGATCTCGTCATGGTCGATCTTTTCCTTGTCCAGCAGCAGGCTCGCGCCTTTGGCAAGCACATCCCTCCTCTGTTTAAGGATATCCAGGGCGACCTTATACTGGGCAAAGATGATCTGCCGGATCTCTTTGTCAATGGCCTGCGCCGTTGATTCGCTGTAATCGCCGCGATTTTCCATGCCGAGGTCCATAAACTGCGAGCGTCTGTCATGGGCGAGGTAGACCTGGCCTAATGAATCGCTCATGCCGTATTCCTTGACCATGCTCCTGGCGATATCCGTGGCGCGGGACAGGTCGTTGTGCGCACCGGTGGATATATCGCTGAAGATAATCTCCTCTGCCGCCCTGCCGCCGAGCAGGGATGCGATCTTGTTTAGGAGCTCGGTCTTGCTCATGAGAAACCGGTCCTCTGTGGGCACCTGCATGGTGTAGCCGAGCGCGGCAATACCCCGGGGGATGATGGAGATCTTCTGGACAGGGTCCGTGCCGGGCAGGCTCATGGCGACTATTGCGTGGCCCATCTCATGGTGCGCCACCACTTCCCTCTCATGCTGATTGATGAGCCGGTTCTTCTTCTCGAGCCCGCCGATGATACGTTCCACCGCCTCCTGGAACTCGCTCATGCCCACGAGCTTCTTGTTCCGCCTGACCGCGAGCAGCGCCGCCTCATTCGCGAGGTTCGCCAGGTCGGCGCCCACCATGCCGGGTGTCATGGCAGCGAGCTTCTCAACATCGACATCGGGTTCGGTTTTGACATTCCTTAAGTGAACCTTGAGGATATCCGCCCTGCCGACCTTGTCGGGACGATCCACGAGGATATGGCGGTCAAACCTTCCCGGCCTGAGCAATGCAGGGTCCAGGATCTCGGGCCGGTTGGTGGCCGCCATGAGGATGACCCCCACCTTTGAGTCGAAGCCGTCCATCTCCACCAGGAGCTGATTGAGGGTCTGCTCGCGCTCGTCATGGCCACCCATGACGCCGCCGAGCCCTCGCGCCTTGCCCAGTGCATCGAGCTCATCGATGAAGATGATGCAGGGGGCCTTCTCCTTGGCCTGGACGAAGAGGTCCCTCACCCGGGCGGCGCCAAGGCCCACGAACATCTCCACGAAGTCGGACCCGCTCATACTGAAGAACGGCACACCGCTTTCCCCGGCCACTGCCTTTGCCAGCAGGGTCTTTCCGGTGCCCGGAGGCCCCACTAAAAGGATGCCCTTGGGGATCTTGCCACCAAGCTCGCCGAACTTCCCAGGGTTCTTGAGGAAGTCGATCACCTCCACGAGCTCCTGCTTCGCCTCATCCACGCCCGCCACATCGGTGAACCTCACATTGAGCTCATTTTCCATATAGATCTTGGCCTTGTTCTTGCCGAGCGACATGAAACCGGGCTGCTGGCCCGCCATACGCTTCATGAAAAGGTACCAGATCCCGATGAATAGGAAGATAGGCAGCACCCAGGAGATGATGTCCCTCAGGAAGGTGGACTCGATCTCGCCTTTGAATGTGACACCATACTGTTCCAGGGTCTTCGAGAGCTCCTGGTCGACCCGCACGGTTTTAAATTCTTCAGCCTTTCCCTGAGAGTCCTTCATCTTCCCCTGGATCTTGTCCTGAGTAACGGCGATCTCGGTGACCTTGCCTGTCTTGAGCAACATCATGAACTGGCTGTAGGGGATGGTCTTCACTGCGAACATCGATGCGATGTAGCTCTGGATGATAAGCACCACCCAGACCCCGATCAGGATGTAAAAAACAGAAAACTTATGCTGTTTCTCCAAGTAGGGCCCTCCCCTTCATCTATGGCTTATAGTGAAGTAAATATTACTATAGTTAAGATCGCGGCTATTGTACTGCAAGAGGGCATGATCTGCAAACATTTGAGAACCGGACAATCGGTGAACAGTGACCAGTGATCAGAAAAGAAGTGAGTGGTGACTAGATCAATGGATAAGAGCCATGGCTGAACCATTATCATTCATGGAATCATCTAACAATGATTCAGGGGGATTAAAATATGTTTAAGAAAATCATGAAAGGACTGATAACCATGATGTTTGTCCTGCCACTGTCTACCGGGATCTCGGCTGACACAAAATATGAATTGGCCACCTTCGCGGGGGGATGTTTCTGGTGTATGGTGCATCCCTTTGATAAGCTCCCAGGGGTGAAAGAGGTTATATCGGGCTATACAGGAGGCCACACCATCAACCCTACCTATGAAGAGAACTCATCCGGGACAACGGGCCATGCCGAGTCCATCCAGGTGACCTATGACCCGGCGAAGATATCGTATGCGGACCTGCTGGAGGTGTTCTGGCGGCAAATAGATCCGACCGATGCCGGAGGGCAGTTTGTGGATAGGGGAAACCAGTATAGAAGCGCCATCTTCTACCATAACGATGAGCAGAAGAGACTCGCAGAGGAGTCCCGGGACCGGCTCGCAAAGTCCGGCAGGTTCAAAAAGCCCATCGTCACCGAGATCGTGAAGGCAGGCACGTTCTATAAGGCAGAAGAATACCACCAATATTACTACAAGAAGAACCCCATCCGGTATAAGTACTACCGGTTCAACTCAGGCCGTGACCAGTTCCTTGATAAGGTCTGGGGGAAAGACAGGGATTATGTGCCCGCAAAGACCGGAACTGGTTCGTACACCAAGCCGAGTGCGGAGGTCCTGAAAAAGAAGCTCACACCAATGCAGTTCAAGGTCACCCAGAAAGAGGGAACGGAACCGCCCTTTGACAATACCTACTGGAACAACAAGCACGAGGGCATCTATGTGGACGTGGTCTCCGGAGAGCCGCTGTTCAGCTCCAAGGACAAGTACGATTCGGGCACGGGCTGGCCGAGCTTCACCAAGCCTCTGGAGCCGGGTAATATCGTGGAGAAGAAGGACAGGAGCCTTTTCACGACAAGGACAGAGGTCAGGAGCAGGCATGCCGATTCTCATCTCGGGCATGTCTTTGATGATGGGCCGCCGCCTACGGGGCTGCGCTACTGCATGAACTCGGCCGCATTGCGCTTCATCCCCAAGGAGGACCTGGAAAAGGACGGCTATGGCCAGTACCTCAAGCTCTTCGAAAAATGATTGTCCGGATAATGATATAATTGACTGAAGAGGGCATTTCTTTTTAGCATGCAATAGGCTATTCCAGGTATATGTATACCTTATGGGTATATACAAAGAATATATCGGTGGTTGAAAATGTCCGGGCCATTATTAAATATCCTCGTCGTTGACGATGAGCTGAACATCCGCAAGACCCTGACGGTCTTCCTCGAGACCGAGGGGCATAAGGTTGTTGCCGTCAGTAATTTCCAGGATGCCGTTTCAGAGAACTCACGGCATTCTTTTGATATGGCCTTTGTGGACCTGAGACTCGGGACCCAAAGCGGCCTCGACCTCATTCCCGTGCTGATGGCTGCTTCACCCTGGATCAAGATCGTGGTGATAACGGCCTATGCATCGATCGATACGGCCGTGGAGGCGATAAAGCGGGGTGCAACGGATTATATCCCCAAACCGTTCACCCCTGCCCAGGTAAAATTGGCCGTTCAAAAGACAGCCGAGGTACGTTCTCTTGAGCAGCATGTTGATGCCCTCCGGACGGATCTGCACCGAATCAATCCGGAGATGGAATTCACCAGCAGAAGTCCTGTCATGCAGCGAACTATCGAGCTCGCCAGGCAGGTGGCATCGACCGACTCGATCATCCTGTTGACCGGTGAAAACGGCACCGGCAAGAGCGTGCTCGCGCGGGCGATTCATGCCTGGAGCAGCCGCTCCAACAAGCCATTTGCCGAGATCTCATGCCCGAGCCTCTCACCGGAGCTCCTGGAGAGCGAGCTCTTCGGCCATGTCAAAGGGGCCTTTACCGGGGCAGTCAGGGACAATCCAGGGCGGATCGCCTCGTGTGAAGGCGGGACCCTTTTCCTCGACGAGATCGGCGATCTCCCCCTTTCCGTGCAACCCAAGCTCTTGAGGTTTATCCAGGAAAGGCAGTATGAGCGCCTGGGCGACCATGCCACCCGAAAGGCGGACATGAGACTGGTTACGGCCACGAACACCAATCTGGAGCAGGCCGTTAAGGACCACAGGTTTCGCGAAGACCTCTACTACCGGCTCAATGTGATCCCCATCGAGATCCCTCCGCTTCGTGAACGGTCTGAGGATATAGCCGCCCTTGCCGTAGCGATGCTCTCCTTTTTTGCCCGGAACAACCACCGCCCCGTGCAGCGCTTCACAGACAAAGCAATGAATGCCCTGAAAAGCTATGCCTGGCCGGGGAATGTCCGCGAGCTCCGTAATGTCGTGGAAAGGGCTTCCATCCTGTGTCCTTACGAGCTCGTAGGGACCGAATTCCTCCCGGAGGCACTCGAAACCGAAGGAGAATCCATAAAGCCCGGAGATCTCGTTTCCATCGAGAGGCTTGAAGAGATGCACATCCGCCACGTCCTGGCTTCGACAAAATCCTTGCAGGAGGCCGCCGACATCCTCGGGATCGATCAGGCAACGCTCTGGAGGCGGCGGAAGCGATACAATATCTGAAAGAACGCCTTGAAAAATGCAAGACAACCATTATCCATATCCTTGCAGAATGCAACGAGGGTTTGTGCTCGTTGCAACTAACCCTTTGATTTCTTATGACCTTAGTCATGGCACACAGATTGCGTAAGATAAAGAGGGAGGAGTGGACGGATGCTGAGCTTACGACAGAAGTTGCTGGTGGGGTTCGGAGGCCTTCTGCTCATTATCATTTTTCTCGGCGTGAAGAGCATCATCCAGGTCACGGACCTGGGGGGTGCCATCGATGCCATCCTCAGGGAGAATTACCGGAGCGTAATCGCATGCCAGGACATGAAAGAATCAATGGAGAAGATCGATGACGGCGCGCTGCTCGTGATCCTGGGGTTTAGAAAAGACGGGATTGATGCCATCAATAAAAATGCCCCGGATTTCGAGAAGGCACTCAACACTGAACTGCACAACATAACCCTGCCCGGCGAGGGACAAAAGGCGAACCATCTCCGGGAACTCTATGCCCGGCATAAATCCATCATACAGAACCTGGAAGATCAGTCTCTATCCCCTGGAACGCTGCGCCGGATGTATCTGACGGATCTTAAGCGGCTCTACGGGGAGATCAGCGACACTGCGGATGAGATCCTCACCATGAACCAGAAGAATATGTACGATGAAAGCCAGCATGCCCGCAAGAAGGCCGCAATTGCCAGGCATGAGATGTATGTCCTCCTGCTCATGGGGGCTGCGGTTGCTGTCTGCTACATGTTTCTGATCGGTAAATGGATCTTGAGGCCGATCAAGACCCTCACCCAGTCGGTGGACGAGATCAGGCATGGGAATCTCGACCTTGTGGTGAAGAGCAACACCCATGACGAGATCGGCCATCTCTCTGATGCATTCAACGAAATGACGGCCGGCCTCAGGGAGGTCCGCCGGAAAGATGAAGACAAGCTGATCAGGATGCAGCAGTCCACGCAGCAGACCTTCAACATCCTTCCCAATGCGGTTGCCATGGTCGATCTGGACGGAAAGGTGGAAATATCCACGGAAACGGCCTCGAAGACCTTCGGGCTCAAGCGCGGTGTGCAGATTCAGGGTCTGCATGTCAAGTGGATGAACGACCTCTTCAAAGAGGCCCTGGCAAGTGATCCTGCTCAAATGCAGAAGAAAAGTGCACCCGTCATACAGCACTTTGTCAATGCCGAAGAACACTACTTCCAGCCCACTGCCGTACCCATCCTGAACAAATGGAAGCAGATGACGGGCGTCATCCTGGTGCTCAATGATGTCACCGAGCAGATGGAACAGGATGAGCTCAAGCGGGAGTTCATATCAACGGTCTCGCATCAGTTGAAGACTCCGCTCACCTCGGTCCGCATGGCCCTTCACATCCTGCTCGAGGAAAAAATCGGCTCTCTGACACCTAAGCAGGCCGACCTCCTGATCGCCGCACGTGAAGACTCGGAGCGACTGCATGGTATTATCGATAACCTGCTGGACATCAGCCGTATCGAATCCGGCAAGATAGAGATGAATATACAGCCGGTCTCTCCCGCTCAGCTCGTCCTCAAGGCCGCCGAGTCTTTCCGGAGCTCAGCCCATGACCACGGTGTGGAACTGGCAACAGAACTGCCGGACGATTTACCGCATGTCTCTGCGGATACGATCCAGATCTCTCATGTCTTTGCCAACCTCATTTCGAATGCCCTGAAGTACACTGCGTCCGGCGGCAAAATCATTGTCTCTGCCCAGGCCGACAGGGAGCTTGTCAGCTTCAAAGTGTCCGATACCGGTCAAGGCATTGATGTCCAATACCTTCCCCGGGTATTCGACCGGTTTTTCCGGGTACCCGGTCAGGAAATGGAGACAGGCACCGGACTGGGCCTTGCGATAGTCAAGGAGATCGTCGAGGCACACGAGGGGACCGTGAATGTTGAAAGTACCATCGGCATAGGAAGCACCTTCTCCTTTACCCTTCCGAGATCGGATAGAATCAAGGTTCTCACGAGCGAAAAAGAGGAACAGACATGGTTGATGTGATCTCCATTGTATCCGCATTCTTTCAAGGATGGGTATTATCCTGATCTTAAAAAAGCAGATCCGAACAGGAACATAAAATAAATGACCCCAGATAGAACCGATGCATTCTTACGAATGATCCGCCTGTCCCAACGTGGACGGTTGAAGATATACCTTGGATATGCCGCAGGTGTCGGGAAGACCTATGAGATGCTCCAGGAGGCACACCGGCTCAAGGCGGAAGGCATCGATGTGGTGGTCGGTCTGGTCGAAACGCACGGCCGGGCGGGGACCGCCAAACTCCTGGAAGGCCTTGAAATAATCCCCAGGCGGAAGCAGGAATATCAAGGGATGATCCTGGAGGAAATGGATCTCGATGCCATTCTGAAACGCAAACCGGGAATCGTTCTTGTAGACGAACTTGCCCATACAAACGTACCAGAGAGCCGGAATCCCAAACGCTATCAGGATGTCCAGGATATCCTTAGCCAAGGGATTCATGTCATCACGACCTTAAATATTCAACACCTGGAGAGCCTCTATGATGTCGTTGAGAGGGCTTCCGGAGTCAAGGTGCATGAGCGTCTTCCCGACTCTATCCTGACCGAGGCGGACCAGATCGTAAACGTCGACGTAACCACCGAAGACTTAAACGACCGGCTGAAGGAGGGTAAGATATATCCCAAGGAAAGGGTCGAGACCGCCCTGGCGAACTTCTTCAAAAAATCGAATCTGACTCAGCTCCGCGAACTTACCCTTCGAGAGCTCGCCTCACAACTCGACGTGCGCTCCCGGGACGACCAGGAAAAAGACATGAGTGCAACCCCGGACCAGATAATGGTTTGTCTCAGCAGCAGGGGACCCAACAGCGAAAGGCTCCTCAGGTATGCGTCACGGGTGGCCGGCAGGCTCAACCGCAACTGGTACGCCGTATATGTCCAGACACCCTCCGAAGACCCGATGGTCATTGACGCCAAGATCCAGCGCCTCATTTCGAATACACTCACCCTTGCCAAGCAGCTCGGTGCAATCGTCTTCACGTTCAAGGGAGAAGACATCGTGAGCACCATCCTGCAGTTTGCAAAGGAGTACCGGGTCGGTCACATCGTCATCGGCAGCCCTGATAAGATCCCTTTCAGAAAACGGATATTCGGCAGACGGAGCATTGCCGAACGCCTTATCCAGGAGGCGGTGGGCGTCACGGTCGTTGTCCTGGATACCAAGACATCCGAGTCGGAGTATGCCCCTAAGGTGGAAGAAAAGGCTGTCCCAACGAAACCGAGCTCATCACATGCCCCTTCTCCGGGAGACGACCATGGAGGCTTAAGCCGGTTTCTCTCACCCAAAGGTATCCTCATCTGGAATGAGCCGGTAGCAAGTGATGTCCTGTTGCAAGGGCTTACGGAGGTTGCCGCACAATGCGCGAACGACTCTCATCAAAGTCTGAAATACCTTTCGGCCATCCTGGAAAGAGAAACCCAGGGGTCTACCTTTTTCAACGAAGGGGTTGCCTTTCCCCATGCGAGGATCGAGGGACTTGAACATGCATGTGTTGCGTTCGGACTTACCCATGGAGGTGTTTCCGATGTGACGACCGACAATCCCATTAAATGTGTTTTCCTCATTTTATCACCAATGGAAAACCCTGACCAACAGATCCAGATCCTGGGTCTTGCCAGCAAGCTGGCCCAGGACAGGCACCTCATGGGCACGCTCCAATCCGCCATGAGACCCGATGAAGCGTATGAAGCCATCCGCGATTGGGAATTTATCCAGGACAATAAGACGGATGAATAATGAATACACAAAAAAGGAGGACCTACCCTATGAACCTGATAATCTGGTTTCCGGCAATGTTTCTCTTGGGCCTGGTATCCATGGGCCTTTGTTTCCTGTTCTTGAAAGCGTGCGAGAAAATCTAAAAATGAGGTGATGCCAATGATCTATCTGACAGCGGCCGTAGCGGCCTTCTTGATCGTTTACCTTTGTGTGGCCCTGATACGGCCTGAATGGTTCTGAACAAAGACAACAGCGGATACCGAGGTACTGAAAGGAGTTAAACAATGTTTTTAAAGACCTGGTTACTTCCATTCGCGCTTCTTGCCACAGCGACCCTCATCGCGTTTCCTCTGAGTCGCTATCTAGCGTGGATCATGGATGGAAAATATAAACCCCTGGGCATCTTCGGATGGTTCGAAAATCGTTTGAACAGCGGGGCCCAGAACTGGAAGCAGTATGCAGGCTCCCTGCTCGTTTTTCAAACCCTGCTCTTCGTCTTCGGCTTCCTTGTCCTGGCACTGCAGCCATGGATGCCGTTGAATCCTGATGGCAAGGGCATGCTGTTCCCCAGCACCATCTTCCACAGTGTGGTGTCGTTCATGACGAACACGGACCTCCAGCATTATGCAGGGGAAGTCCATCTCTCGAATTTCAGCCAGATCTTCTTCGGCATAACCAATCTCTTCATATCGGCTGCCATCGGGCTCTGTGCACTGACTGCGATCATCCGGGCCTTCCGGGGGGAATCAAAGGTCGGCAACTTTTTTGTGGACATGTGGCGGGTGCTGATTTACCTGTTCGTGCCCATTGCATTCGTCATAAGCCTCATTTTCTTGCAGCAAGGCAGTCCCATGACCCTTCAAACCTCTTCTTACCATGTCTCCACCCTCGAACCTGCTGCCATGGGAACCACGGATAAAGGCGAAGCCAAGCAGCAGACCATCGTTGTCGGGCCGGTGGCCGCCTTCGAGTCCATCAAGATGCTCGGCACCAACGGCGGCGGGTTCTACGGTATGAATTCAGCTCACCCCTTTGAGAATCCCACTGCAGCATCCAACTTCGTGGACACCCTTTCCATGATGATGTTTCCGTTCGCTCTGGTGCTCATGTACGGCCGTATGCTCAATAGGTTCCGGCATGGCATGGTCGTTTTTCTGGTCATGCTGACAATGATGACCGGCACTATCGTCTGGTCGGTCTGTTTCGACACTCTGATGCCGAACCCCGGGTTGACCGGCCATCCTGTGGCACGGACGTTCGAAATACCCAGTGCAACGGCACCGGGCGGAAAACGGATAGTGACCTTGCCGGCTGTGGCGGGCCTGCCCGTGGACCAGCACCTGGGCAACCTCGAGGGCAAAGAAATGCGATTCGGGACCTCGGCAGGCGCTACCTTCGATGCACTGACAACAGATGTGACGTGCGGTGCGGTGAATGCGGAACAAGACAGCCTTAACCCCATCGCCGCCCTGGCGCCCATGACCGGTATGTGGCTGAACTGCATCTTCGGCGGCAAGGGAGTGGGCATGATCAACATGTTGCTCTTCTTGATCATCGGGATTTTTCTGGCCGGTATGATGGTCGGCCGTACGCCCGAGTACCTGGGCAAGAAGATCGGGGCCCGCGAGGTAAAGCTCGCAGTGATAGCCCTGCTGGTCCATCCCATCATGATCCTCTCCTTTACCGGTCTTTTTTCAGCAACGAGCTGGGGATTGCAGGCAGTCAGCAATCCCGGCGCTCATGGGTTTTCACAGATGCTCTTCCAGTTCTCTTCGGCATCGGCCAACAACGGAGCGGCTTTTGACGGACTGGGGGTTGTCTACGGTTTTGCGAATAACCCGAATCCCGCACCGATGGCTATTCCCTGGGACATTGCCGCAGGGCTTGTCATGCTCTTCAGCCGCTTACTCCCCATCATTGCCCCTATAGCCATGGCGGGATATCTCGGGGCGAAAAAAACCAGCCCGTTCGGTCTCGGGACCCTGCGCGATGACACCCCCACCTTCGGCTTCCTCCTGCTCGGCACGGTTCTCATCATCGGGGCACTGCTCTTCCTGCCGGTTGCCGCACTGGGGCCACTTGCAGAGCACCTGGGTCCCATCCCCTTCGGTGGCTGACCGAGAACTATTTCGTATGAACGAGACAACACACTGAAGAGGAATTGCAAAATGAATTCAGTGCACAAAGGAGTGCGACATGAATGATGTATCAGATATTACAGAAACCATACAGGTGGCCCATTCGACACCGGGTCTGCCTCAGTCGCCGCGCCGTTATAAGCCGCGACGACTGCTGGAGAAGGAAACAGCAATAGCGGCCTTGAAACAGGCCTTCATCATGCTGCGGCCGGACATCCAATGGAAAAATCCTGTCATGTTCGTGGTCGAGGTCGGGGCCTTTCTGACCCTGTTCTATATCGTGCAGATGGCATGGAGTAAGGCGGTGAGCGAGGCCCCGATAAGTTATTTTATATCGATTGATATATGGCTTTTCCTGACCGTGCTGTTCGCGAACTTTGCAACTGCCCTGGCTGAAGCACGCGGCAAGGCCCAGGCCCAATCGCTCAGGAAGACCCGTCATGACACGATGGCCTATCGCCTGAATGAAGCAGGCGCCATCGAGGAGGTTTCCTCGGCGGAGTTGAAACCTGGTGATCGGGTTGTCGTGCAGGCAGGGCAGACGATCCCCGGCGACGGTGAGGTCATCGAAGGGATCGCCTCCGTCGACGAGGCTGCGATTACCGGCGAATCGGCCCCGGTCATCCGCGCCGCAGGCGGCGACCGGTCCGGTGTGACAGGCGGCACCATAGTCCTGTCTGACCGAGTCGTCATAAGGATCACCAGCGACATCGGTGAATCGTTTCTCGACAAGATGATTGCCCTGGTCGAAGGCGCCATCCGCCAGCGAACCCCGAACGAGATTGCGTTGACCCTGGTGCTATCGGCCTTTACGCTGATCTTCCTGATCGTGGTGGTTCCACTGTGGCCAATGTCATGGAACGCCGAGCAATACATGATGGGCTACCTGGGCATCCAGGAACCCTTGAAGAGTCTCGGCACCGATGTCCCGACCCTCATTGCCTTAATCGTCTGCCTCATTCCCACCACCATCGGCGCCTTGCTTGCCGCCATCGGGATCGCAGGCATGGACCGGGCGCTGCAGGCCAACATTATCGCCAAGAGCGGCAAGGCAGTGGAACTGGCCGGTGACGTGGATGTCGTGATGCTGGATAAGACAGGCACGATCACCATAGGGAACCGGAAAGCGACATCATTCCTGCCTATCGGTACGTATTCCGCCGATGCTGTAGGCAGGCTCGCCGCCCTGGCTTCAGCCGCCGATGAGACCCCCGAGGGAAAGAGCATCGTGGAGCTGTTCGAGACCCAGAGCAAGATGCCTGTCAGCATGCCGGGAAACACGAAGTTTGTCCCTTTTACCGCGCAAACCCGCATGAGCGGTATCGATCTTCCTGACGGGAGGCGGATCCGAAAAGGGGCGCCGGACGCCGTCATGAAGTTTGTGGAAATAAATAAGGGCAGCGTGCCGGGTGAGCTTAAATCATTGGTTAACGCGGTCGCAACCAAAGGCGCAACCCCCCTGGTCGTGGCTGATGACGCCAATATCGCCGGCGTGATCGTTCTTGAAGATATCTTGAAGCCCCACATGCAGGAGCGTTTCGAGCGACTGAGGAAGATGGGGCTCAGGACCGTTATGATCACCGGAGACAATCCCCTGACTGCCGCAACCATCGCAAGACAGGCGGGAGTCGATGACTTTCTTGCCGAGGCCACACCTGAGACCAAGCTCGCATACATCCGGAAAGAGCAGGCCGAAGGGAAGCTGGTAGCAATGATGGGCGACGGCACGAACGATGCCCCGGCCCTGGCCCAGGCAGACGTCGCACTGGCCATGAACGCAGGCACCCAGGCGGCCAAAGAAGCGGCCAACATGGTCGATCTGGACAGCGACCCCACCAAGCTGATCGAGGTCGTGGAAGTCGGTAAGCAGCTCCTGATGACGCGGGGCTCTTTGACGACCTTCTCCATCGCCAACGACGTGGCGAAGTACTTCGCGATTATCCCGGCGCTCTTTGCAGGCACTCTGCCGTGGCTCAAGGTGATGGACATCATGCATCTCCATTCACCGACCTCGGCCATACTCTCGGCCGTGATCTTCAATGCGATCATCATCCCCATGCTCATCCCTGTGGCACTCAAGGGGGTGTCCTACCGTCCGCTCGGCGCTGATGCCCTGCTGCGCAGGAACATGCTCATCTGGGGTCTGGGAGGTGTGGTCATCCCCTTTATCGGAATCAAACTGATCGACCTCATTATGGTGGGGTTTCACCTGATAAGCTGATGTTTCAGGGAAAAAGGAGACATAAGTTATGATACGATATCTTTCAAAGAGTATCCTGCTGTTGATATTCATGGTGTTTATCCTCTGCATCCTTTATCCGCTCGGATTATGGGTGATCGGACAGACTGTCTTCCCCTTCCAGGCCGACGGCAGCCTGCTGAAAGGCCTTGATGGAAAGGTTGTCGGGTCACGGCTCATTGCCCAGCCATTCACCAAGGATGAATACTTTCAGCCCCGTCCATCCGCAGCGTCCTATGATGCCTCTGCATCAGCCTCATCGAGTCTTGCGGCCTCCAACTATGCGCTGCGCGACAGGGTCGCCCGCACGCTCGGTCCGATTGTGAAGTACCGAAGCGGCTCCAAAGCAGGGCAGCTTGTGGCCCCGGATATAGAACTCTGGTTCCAGAAAGATGTCTTTCAGGGCAAGCCGCAGATCGTTGCCCAATGGGCCGAAGCGCACAATTCCCTTGCCCAAGCCTGGGTCAATGCAGACCCGAAAAACGCCAAATTTGTAGAAGACTGGGAAAAGACGCATCCTGCTTTGGTGGCCAAATGGATCAAGGACAATCCGGGCACCCCTAAGCCAAAGGCCGGAGATCTGGCTGTTTTATTCTTCGAAAATTTCTCCAAGGAATGCCCTGGTAAATTCCCTTCTTCCGTCACCAAACAAACAGCCGGCGGCAAGACGGAAACAACGATCGGACCTGTCAAAGAAGGGTCGGACATACAGTTGATCTTCTTTGATATGTGGCGGCAGGACCATCCTGATATTGAACTCCAGGATATTCCCGGCGATCTGGTCACCACATCCGGTTCCGGGCTCGATCCCCATATCACGCTGCAGAACGCCGAGTATCAGCTCGACCGCGTTGCCTCCACATGGGCCTCCGATACAAAACGCGACCCGGCCTCAGTCCGAAAAGAGATCGAACAGATACTTGAGAAGAACGCCACGGCGCCGTTTGACGGACTTGTGGGGGAGAAGATCGTCAACGTGCTTGAAGTCAATCTCGAACTTTGCAAAGAGTTTGGAGCGCCTGTTGAACATTGATTCGGAACTTGGTTGGCGGGGTATTCATTTCTCAAGAAAATAATGTAGGAGCGGCTTTAGCCGCGACCGGAGCTGTCGCGGCTAAAGCCGCTCCTACAGGATCAATCTCTCATAGGTAAATTTTAGGTTCAAGGCTTATAGCTTTGCGTGTCATTCAGGCATTCCGGGCCGAATATAACATCCGACGGGGAGTCGACGATCTTTTGAATGAAAAAGTTGCGATTGGACCCGTCATTATTCCAGAACATGACACAATCCTCATTCGTGCAGTGATGGGGATGTCCGCTATCTTCATGGTCCGTTACCATCGGAACCCCGCCGTTCACGAGCCCCAGGGTATGTCCGAACTCGTGGACAAGGGTTGTCTGCTCTATAACCTCCTCAATTGACACGAGGTAGCCTGACGCATTGATGACATCTTTAAAAACGCAAACAATGGAAGTCCCTCCGAGAGAGACACCGATTACCTGTTGATATACCGCACCCTGGTCTTTGAAGTATCCGTTTACAAACAACACATAGAACTCAGCGGAGGTCGATGTCTGTGGGATGTCCCATGTGCTCTGCGCAAGTGTATCTATTTGTGCCGTTGTCCAGGATGCCAGAAATTGCTTTGGAATCTGTTCCATCCCGGAGAGGTCTTTGGGGACAGAGATATCCGGTTCGATGATGCGGCCGAGGAAAAGGGCATTCAGATTATTTTCGAGCACCGACCAGAATTGACCGCCGTCTGAGAAAGCCCCGGTAAACGGCACTGCATCCGGTTCATAGGCCACATGAACGGTGATGGAGCGCACGGTGGAATAGAGTGTTACAAGATTCAAGGCCATGGGATCTTGACCTGTCCCGTTACTGCCGGAATTTCCGCTCGATCCGCAGGAAAAACCTGCGAGGGCAATAAGAACACCTATCAACAAGGAGAGGAATGAATACTTCAATCGATAATATTTTAGCGTCATTGACGATTCCTTGCTTTTAAGCTCTCTCTATATTAGAAGGGAACAACCAAAAAGTCCATCCCTGTACCCCCTCTTTTACAAAAATTAAGCAAATGAAGAGGAACACTGTATCTGGATCATGTGATTGACAGCATCTCATTAAGCTGCTTCAAAGACGTTCATGGACATCGTGCTCATCCACCCGCCCGTTTCAAGGCCGTGCGAACCCCCTGCCGGTTTGGCGAGACTGGCAGGGGCCTTGAAAGTGCACGGCAGGCAATACATAATCATTGATGCAAACATGGAAGGGATCATGAGCCTCATCGCCGGCCCGGTGACAGCAAACGACACATGGACCAGGCGGGCATCGTTACACCTTAAGGAGAACCTCTCATCCATCAGAAGCTCTAAGGCATTCAAAAACATCGGCAGCTACACAAAAGCGGTTACGGAGATAAGCCGTATCCTTGAGGTCAACTCTCAGGCGTTTTCCACACGGGTAAGCCTTAATAACTTCCAGCATGACACCCTCTCCCCCGTATGCAGCGCCGACCTGGTTCGCTCTTCCGAACATCCTGAGGAGAATGTGTTCTTTTCCTATTTTGAGAATCGGCTTTCCTCACTTATGGAAGAACATGCACCGCGCATTGTGGGGTTCTCGCTCAACTTCCTGAGCCAGGCGCTCACCACCTTTGCCATGATCGGTTTTCTCAAGCGATTGAGCAAAGGAATAAAGATCATCGTCGGCGGCTCCCTCGTCACCTCATGGATGAAAAGGCCGGGCCGGGGGAATCCCTTCTCAGGACTGGTAGACGAACTCGTGATAGGCCCGGGAGAAGGACGAATCCTGGCTTTGACCGGGGTTGAATGTTGCAATGAGAATACCCTGCCCGATTACCGGCCCTTTTGGCATTATGATTATCTCTCCCCCGGCCGGGTCCTCCCCTTCAGTACCTCTTGGGGCTGCTACTGGGGCAAGTGCTCCTTCTGTCCTGAAAAGGCCGAGGGAAACCGGTATTCCGGTATTCCGGCCGGGCACGTTCCAACTCAACTCCATGCATTGACTGATATGAACTTACCGGACCTTATCCACGTGACGGACAACGCCATGAGCCCTGCCCTTCTTACAGCCATGGCCCGTCATGAACCTAAGGCACCGTGGTACGGGTTCGCCAGATTTACCCACCACCTGACTGATCCGGACTTTTGTTCTGCCCTTAAGAAATCCGGATGCGTAATGCTCCAGCTCGGCCTGGAATCGGGGGACCAGGCGGTGATTGACGAACTCGGCAAAGGCATCAGGCTCAATAAGGCGGCCATGGCACTTGCCGCCCTTCACGATGCAGGCATTGCCACCTATGTGTACATCCTCTTCGGCACCCCGGCCGAAAACGAGCAAGGCGCGCGGAAGACCTTGGCCTTTGTCGCTGCTCACGCAGAATCCATCGACTTCCTTAATATTTCCATCTTCAACCTTCCACGAGGAAGCATCGAGTCTAAAGGATTAGAGACATATGAGTTTTTCGATGGAGACTTGTGTCTGTACCAGGGGTTCGTACACCCCGGAGGATGGGACAGAAAAAAGGTCAGGCAGTTTTTGGATAAAGAATTCAAAAGGCATCCTGCCATCGCCCGTATCGTCAGAAACGATCCGCCGTACTTCACCTCGAACCACGCACCGTTCTTTGCAATGAACAGTGAATAGTGATCAGTGAGCAGAAAAAATGAAGCTCCACGCAACAAGCCTAAGGGGAATCATATAATCGAATAGGTCAATCCGAAATTTGAAATAACAATAGGCCGGTACTTTACCACGAAGGACACGAAGAGCACGAAAAAGATCGAAGAAATGCAGAACAGACAATCGTGGGTTTTTTGAACCGGTCCACTATTTCAAAAGGTTTCCTTTCTTCGTGTCCTTCGTGCTCTTCGTGGTGAGTGAGAACAATAGGCTGCAAACCATAAGAGTATGCTTCACAGAGAAGAACCTTATTTACCAATTGAATTATTTACTGGCATTTCCTGAAAAATCAGCTATAAGGCGCTCAAGTAACTCTTGGCACCACCTTCAAAGGTATCTCTTGCTGATCCTTTGTGTGTCTGCGAGATGTTCACTACAACAACAAAGGAGATCGGCTTGGAACAGTTCAGAAACCTCGGTCTGTCGGAGATCATGCTCAAGACGCTAGCCGGCAAGGGCTTCATCGAGCCTACGCCCATTCAGAAGGCAATTATCCCGTTTCTTATGAACGAGGATCGCGATGTCGTGGCCCAGGCCGCCACCGGCACCGGCAAGACCGCCGCCTTCGGCATCCCCATCATTGAATGTATGGAATCATTGGATGGCAAGGTGAAGGCCCTCGTGTTGGTACCGACCAGGGAGCTTGCCCTCCAGGTGGCCCTTGAGATCAAATCGCTTAAGGGTACGAAAAAGATCGAGATCGTGTCCGTCTATGGTGGCCAGCCCTTCGGTCCCCAGCGTAGCGCCCTGAAAAAGGCCGATATCGTCGTAGGTACGACAGGACGCATCCTCGATCACCTTGAAAAGGGAACGCTTCGGCTTGAAAGCCTTTCCCATCTGGTGCTCGATGAGGCCGATGAAATGCTCGATATGGGCTTCATCGACGATATCAAGGCCATCCTTGCATATACACCCTCAAAGCGCCGGACCATGCTCTTCTCGGCCACCATGCCCCATGAGGTGATCACCATCGCCAAACGCCACATGAAAGGCTATGAAACTATTGCCATGGGCCAGCAGAAGCAGACACAGCAGCTTACCGACCAGATCTTCATTCAGCTCCGAGAACAGGACAAGTTCGATGCCCTGTGCCGCATCATCGATATGGAGCCCGAGTTCTACGGCCTGGTCTTCTGCCGCACCCGCATAGAGACCTCCGAGATCGCTGAAAGGCTTGCCGGGCGCGGTTATGATGCCGAAGGCATTCACGGCGAGATCGACCAGCGAGATCGCGAGCGGATCATGCGGCGGTTCCGTGAAAAGGACCTGACCATCGTGGTTGCCACTGACGTGGCTGCCCGGGGGATCGATATCAACAACCTTTCCCACGTAATCAACTACGCCCTGCCCCAAGACCCCGATTCATACATCCATCGCATCGGCCGCACCGGCCGGGCCGGCAAGACGGGCATTGCCATCACCTTAGTGACTCCCCGGGAACAGCGCGCCCTTGACCTGATCCGCAGGACTTCAGGCTCTGCCATGCGCAAGGGGAGCATCCCCGGCGTGAAGGATATCATTGCCTCCAAGCGCACGAGAATTAAAGATCAGATACAGAAGGTCATGTGCGAAGAAGACCTGGGTACCTATGCACTGCTGGCTGCAGAGCTGCTTGAGACCGGAGATGCGGCAATGGTCCTGGCAGCCTGTCTGCGCCATACCTTTGCCGACGAGCTGGACCCGAAGGCCTATAAAGAGATCCTCACCGTGGCCCAGTCGGACACGAAGGCGCACACGCGGCTCTTCGTGGCACGCGGGCGCAAACACGGTATGACACCCCAGAACATCCTGCGCTTCATTCGGGAGCACACGGGGGTAAAGGAAAAGCTCGTGAGCAACATCGAAATCAAAGACGACTTCACCTTCATCAGCGTACCCCAGGCCGAGGCCGATGTCATCCAGAAGAGATTCAGCCAGAAGAGGGGCCGCCCGCTCATCAGTATCGCCAGGCCCGAGCAGGGACGCAGAATGGCGGGCTGAGCAGAGCGAGTATGGTTGCTCATTATAATAGGTGATTAACTCATAGATTCCATTGAGACAACAATAGAAGATGTGTTCTTTGTATGACACCAGATTAATGGTTAGTTCTTTCCCTGTAGGTTCTTCTGCTGAAGTGTTGCCGTCCTCACAGCCTCTTTGATGTCTTTATTATTAGGGTCAATGACAAGAAGACTCTGCCAGAGCACGATTGCCTTATTGATGTTGCCTTTCCTATATTCCTGAAATCCCTGCATGGAGAGAGACTTCTTGCAGTAAGAAAGCTTTGTATTCAAATAAGCACTGTTGAATGTGAGCATCTGAGTAACATTGTTAAATTTAGTATAATTGTCCTGTAGAACATAATACATTCTGCCTGCAGATGCGAAGTCCCTCTTTTCTAATGCCTTGTCGGCCGTTGACTTGATACCCTCAAGGCTCTTCGCATACTCTTTCATCATTGGCAGATCCTGTGGCTTCTTCCGGCACTCGTCACTGTAGATTTCAATAGCCTTCTGGTACTCACCTGCCTCCATATGTCGTCTGGCCAAGGTTGCTGCCTGAACTGGTGCTTGACTGGGCACCTGATGTTGTCTGGCCGAGGTTGGTGCTTTACTGGGTGCCTGCGAAGTATGTTTGACTTGAGCCGATGTCTTGACAGGACTTTTTGGTGATATCCAGCTTTTCATCTCAGCACACGACTGCACGGTGAGCGAGAGTATAAGGACGAAGAGGAGCAGTTTTGGTTTAAAGAGATCCATCATCAGACCGCTTTCTTAACAGATAGTGGCATAGTATAAGCACTATGCTTTTTCATCAACTCAATGAAGACAGTGACTAACTCTGGGCGGAACTGTATTCCCGACATACGAGTGATCTCACTCAACGCTTCCTCCTCAGAGAGAGCCTTCCTGTAGGGCCTGTCTGAGGTCATCGCATCAAATGTGTCACCTATGGCAATTATTGCTGCAAAGAAAGGAATATTGTCTCCGACCAATCCATCAGGATAGCCTTTGCCGTTGTGCCACTCATGGTGGTGGCGAGTAGAAGGGATATACTTGGCTAAGGAGGGAGCCCAGCTAAGAATGGAAGCCCCATACTCAACGTGGTGCATCATTTCCTTATATTCAGCCGGGCTGAGTTTCCCCGGCTTAAGCAGAATTGAGTCTGGGGTCTTTATCTTACCCACATCATGAAAGAGGCACGCTACTTCCAGGTCTGTCAGTTCATCTTGGGAAAGGCCGATCTCTTTCCCAATGAGGAGGGACAGTTGTGCAACCCGGGCAGAATGCCCATGGGTATAGGAGTCTCTTGCATCTATGGCCGCAGCCACTACCTTTACAATGGAAACGTAAGCGTCTTCAAGATCCTGAGCATATCTATTCAGTTTGCCCCGCTGTTCTGCTATCTGGGTCGACATTTCATTGAAATTGCGTGTCAGATTACCAAGCTCATCTTGAGAATAGATCCTGAGAGGCTCCTTTGCTGTTCCATTTTTCAGTTCATCCACACCTGCGGAGAGCTCTTTTATGGGCTTTATCAGGAAAGATGCAAGCAGCGAACTTGCAAATATTCCGAGAACGACAATGATTCCGAAGACGATCAATATCCTGTCAGTGACTTTTCTCTGTGCCTCTATCAATACGGACCTGTTCATGCCGAGAATCACACTGCCCAGAGATTTCTTCATAAAAACTATGGGACATGATATTTCGAAAATAGTGCCTGACTGGTTTGGTAATTCTCTTATCATAGTCCCGTCGGCAGCCCTTCTGAGAAGCCGACCATGGCTGATTAACATAGTCTCTCCGATCATCGGAGTATCGCTATGGACAATGACCTTCATGCCAGGATCGACAATAGCCACGTAAGGCATGTCATTGTTTGATGACTTGGCTTTAAAAACAAGGGTATCCAGACCCAGGAGGTCTCTTGATAGAAGGCTATACCCTGCCGATGCAGCGATACTCTTACCTACGGATTCCCCTCTTTTAATAATCTCATTCAATATGTAATTGTTCATTATCCCGACAGTCATAATACAGAGGATAAAAGAGGTACTGGTGAGGAGAATAACCGTAAAGAAGGCAATCTTGAATCTCAGATTGGCAGAACGGTATCTTTGTGACATCAACAGCAGCGCAGCCTTGAAGAACTTCAAGAGCGCATGTACGTATGAAGCTATTTTAAGCGCAAATGATCTTTGGCCTGAAAAGAACCGTTGTGCAGCTCCCATGATCGTTGGCATTTTCACACGAAGTACTCTGTCTTCTTTATCGGTAAAAAGAAGGGAAAACTTGATCTTACCTCACTTTGCTGCTGCCATGTTCTGTTTCATAATATTTTGCGATTTTTTATAGATAAGCCCTAAGCATAGATTCCGTGCCGGTTGTAACACTATGATATGATGTGTCCATTTTTATAGGGCATATCAAGTTATATTCATTTTTCACGACTTTTTCGACAGCTTCCACAAAAACCCTAATATAAATTTAATGGTTTAAGATTATATGACGAAAGTATATGTGATACATCAGGGATGTATAGGTAGATAAAAATGGTGCACATTATTCCCAAGGATGACCCGAAACAAACCTTGAGGGTCAAAAGATTCCTCATGGCATTTGACACATACGTCATATGGATGCTTATCGCCCTATACTGTTATTATGACGGGCTGTTCGCGAGATTGCCATGGTCGATTTACTGGACTCTTACCCTCATCATAACGACGAACCTTATCATTTTCTTCTTAATCCGCTCAGGGTTGAATAGACGATTTAAGGACCCGAGTCTTACGATGATTCAAATAGTTCTCGCAACAGTATGGATCATGTTCATGGCATATTGCCTGGATGAGGGGCGAGGGATAATGCTCCTCCTCTACTTGGTGGTCTTCACCTTCGGTACCTTCAAGCTGAGCTTCCGCCAGTTTTTTATACTCTCTGTTCTCGCTCTCTTGGGGTATGGCTTTGTTATTACACTTCTGCTCATCAACCACCCCAAGAGTGTTAATCTCAGAGTAGAACTATTTTACTCGGGTACGCTGTTCGCCGTGCTCATATGGTTTTCTTTTATCGGGAGCTATATCAATGGGCTCAGAAAGAAACTGAGCAGGGCAAATATTGAACTCAGCAACACCAACGATGCGCTCAATGACGCCAATCAGGTCATTAAGCAGCAAGCGATTCTCGATGACCTCACAGGGATATATAACAGAGGCCATCTGTTCCATATTCTATCGCGAGAAAAAAGTCTTGCTGATCGTGGAGCATTCATGTTCTGCCTATGCATTTTTGATCTTGACGACTTTAAAAAGGTAAATGACACCCATGGCCACCTTGCCGGAGACATGGTGCTGAGGGTTCTTAGCAAGAGGATTAGGGATAGTATCCGGAAAGAAGATTACTTTGCCCGTTACGGCGGTGAGGAATTTGTCCTCATCCTTGCCTACCCGAACCTGAAGGATGGGCTAATCTCTGCCAACAGGATCCAAAAGCTGGTCTCGGAAACTACCTATCCTGATCTGCCGGAAGATTTTCGTATAACCATCTCCATGGGGATCACCCGATATCAACCTCTGGAGGACATCGATACGCTCCTGAGAAGAGCTGATGATGCTCTTTATAAGGCAAAGAAATCCGGCAAGAACTGTATCGTATGCGAACCATCCATGGTTCAACTAAGAGCCATAGACTAAAAATTTTACTCCCAGTCACATCTTAAATTATTCTCACAATATCAAATTACAAACGGCAATTCTCCAGCATGGGAATGCATAGAACATGTGCGAGTCTGTTGAAAAAGTCCGAATCACCAGCTTTTGGCATATTTAATTGAAAAAGCTGTCTATACGATCAAAATCTGGGCCGAGTAATGCCTTGCATAAGATGAATTAATAGTTATTATATCAGAATAACTACTAGAATACTATAAAGTTTAAGGCAGACTGCCTTGCATGTAAAGCCAATTATATATAAGACTTTTGTTTCATACTTATGACTGAATCTGGTTCCGGGGTTTTATAAAAGCATGAGCAGTAAGTAGCTAAATATAGTGAGGGAAAGCCGATGAAGGGCCTAAGAAGACTTTTTCTCTCGCATTTCGGATCATTCATTGTCTTCTTTCCTATTTACACTTTTTACAACAAAAGGTGTTGACCCGATGTTCAAAAAACCACAGGGTAAAGAATCCAATAAAATTGAAAAGAAGCAAAAAAAGAAAGCTGGTCTAATTGAGGAAATTGAAAATGATTGTATTGAACAACTTAAAGATTTGACAGCAATTAAAGATCTGGCTCAAAAAATTACTTCCACTCTCTCACTTAATCAAGTTATCGCATCTGCCTATGAACATATTCTCTCTACTATAGCCCCAGATTTAGTTGTTATCTACTTACTTGATGAAGATAAATTGATTACGCAGGGAGAAAAACCTGAGAACCCGATATTCAAACAGGAATCACCTGATATAAAGTGTTTTGGCCAGTGTCTCTGCGGCTTGGTCGCTAAAGATGGTGAGCCAATATATTCTATCGATATCCATACTGATCACCGGTGCACCCTGAATGAATGTAAAAAGGCAGGGTTAATATCATTTGCAGCATTACCCCTTATCGTGGACAGAGATATTCAAGGTGTATTGGGTATTGGGTCATTTACTAGGCGAGATTTTTCTCACCAGGCATCTTTCTTGGAAATGCTTTCACTTCACATTGCAATTGCCATTAAGAACGCAATGTTGCATGAAAAACTGGGAGAGTATTCTCAGAAGCTCAATCAGACTTTAATGAATCTCGTACAATCAGAAGAAGATAAAAAACGTGCTCAGAAAGAATGGGGTGATATCTTTCAAGCAATCCGTAATCCAATCCTTATTCTAGATGTGAACCACAACATACTCATGGCAAACCCAGCGGCAGAAAAACTCACAGGCATGCTGAAGGATGAGCTCTACGGGAAGAAATGTCATGAAATAGTCCATGGGATTGATATCCCGGCCGAATGCTGCCCTATAGAAAAAATGCTCCAATCAGGTCAGTTGGAAACCTTTGAGATGCAAATGGAAACCATTGGAGGTGTATTTCTGGTCTCCTGTACCCCTGTTGTAGATGAGAAGGGGCAGATCGAAAAAGTCATCCATATCAGCACCGATATCACCAAACGAAAGCAGATGGAAAAAGCGCTTTACGAGAGTGAGCGCAAATACCGTGAGCTCGTTGAAAAAGCAAACAGCATCATCCTGCGCTGGAACCGCCTGGGAGAAATCACGTTCATGAATGAGTTCGGCCAGAGATTCTTCGGCTATACCGAAGCAGAGATCCTGGGACGACATGTAGTGGGCACTATAGTTCCTGAAACGGAGAGCACTGGGAGAGATTTGCGACCACTTATGGAGGAAATCTGTCTACATCCATTGAAGTTTGAGAGAAACATCAATGAAAACATGCGCCGGAACGGTGACCGGGTTTGGATCGATTGGACTAACAAGATAGTTCTTAATGATCAGGGCGAGCTGATCGAAATATTGAGCATTGGATCGGACATTACAGAGCGCAAGGAATTGGAGAATTCGCTACAGGTATCTGAAACCAGGTTCAGGAGACTCCTTGACAGCATCATGGATGCCTTTGTCGTTGTAGATATGAATGGTTCCATTAAGGAGTTCAATCATGTCTACCGGGACATGCTCGGCTATGAGCAAGATGAATTGTACAGCCTTACGTATAAAGATATCACTCCTGAAAAATGGCATAAATTCGAAGAAGAAATTGTTGAAAAACAAGTACTCCCGATGGGATATTCAGAGATCTATCAAAAGGAATACCGGAGAAAAGACGGCACAATCTTTCCTGTCGAGTTAAGAACATATCTCATTAAAGATGAAGCCGGGAAACCCATCGGCATGTGGGGAATCATACACGATATCACAAGACGAAAGCGGGCAGAGGATGAACTACGGGAGAGTGAGAGACGGTATCGTCAATTAATAGAACAGGCTGCAGACGGCATCTTTGTCGTGGATCCCAACGGCAATTATCTACTGGTCAATTCAACGTTCTATAAAATGCTTAGGTATACGGGGGATGAGCTGCTCAAGCTGAATGTCCTTGACACCTATCCTGACGAATTAAGAGATGTCGGTCAACAGCGTTTTGACCGTGTTACATCAGGGGAGAATCTCAGGTTCGAACGGCCCATGAAGCGTAAGGATGGTACGATATTTCAAGTGGAAATAAGCGTGTCAAAACTTGATGACGGGAGGCACCAAGGGATCGTTCGTGACATTACAGATCGAAAAAAAGCCGAGGATGAAAAGAAGAAGTTAGAGAATGAGCTCATCCAAGCCCAGAAAATGGAATCCATAGGGACGCTGGCTGGCGGCATCGCACACGACTTCAACAACATCCTGTCTGCAATCATCGGATACGCCCAGCTTGCCATGTACGATGTCTCAGAACCGGAGCAGGCGAGGAAAGAGCTCAATGAGGTGCTCAAGGCGGGTGACCGGGCCAAGGACCTTGTGAGTCAGATTCTCACCTTCAGCCGCAAGGCCGATGCCAGATATTCTCCAATTTCACTGACCAAAACTGTTATGGATTCGATCAAGATGATGCGGTCCGTTCTCCCCACAACGATTGATATCCGTCATGACCTTATCGATTCAGGACTGGTCATGGCTGATCCTACACAGATCCATCAAGTCATGCTGAATCTCTGCGCCAATGCAGCCCACGCAATGGACAAGACCGGCGGCGTGATGGAGGTGAGACTGAGGAGAGTTGATATCGATGAAGGCCCCCAGTCCCTTGAACCGAATCTGCCTCCTGGTCCCTATCTGTGGCTCTCCATAAGCGATACCGGCCATGGCATGACCCCTGAGGTCATGGCTCGGATATTTGATCCATATTTTACCACCAAGGAAATCGGACGGGGAACGGGCCTGGGGCTGGCGGTCGTTCACGGGATCGTGCAGAGCCATGGTGGCACCATCACCTGTGCAAGTTCACCCGGCAAGGGGACAACCTTCGATATATACCTGCCTGAAATAATGTCAGAAGAAGCTGTAGTGAGGCAACATGAGGAAAGGCCTCTCCCGATCGGAACTGAGCGTATCCTCTTCATTGATGATGAACCTATTTTAGTGGAGCTGGCTGAAGAGATGTTGAGCAAACTGGGATATACCGTGGTTACAAAATCAAGCAGTACAGAAGCCCTCGAACTTTTCCAGAAAGACCCTGACAACTATGATCTGGTGATTACCGACATGACAATGCCGGGCATGACAGGGGACAGACTCGCCCAGAAAATTCTGGAGATCCGTCATGATATCCCGATCATCCTGTGCTCCGGTTATAGTGAGCATATTTCGGAGGAGAAGGCAAAAAAGATCGGCATTCGGAAATTTGTCATGAAGCCCTTAGAAGTGAAAGAGTTGGCGAAAACCATCCGAAAGGTACTTGATGGAGGGTAATAAAATCTCCTGCATTATGATCTTGGGCAACAGTCCCTCCCCTAGCCATCACTTCAGACCTGATTATGTATTGCCATGAGTTTAATGCTGTACGCTCACGTACGTGTGTACGAATACATCCGAACAACTCCATACGGCTTGTCATGCCGGATCTTAAGTTTAATAGTATCATCCATTCACCTTAGATTTATCACCTTGACACAACCGCAGAAAGAAAGGATGAATGATGCGTTACCGCGTCATGACTGGATATGACGGCGGATAAATCGAATGTGGAATGTACCATGCACCGGCAAGAGAAAAATTTCCCACAAGGAGTGATCAATGGCAATACTGGAAAAGACCCAGAGCATGGCATTGTTCTGTGACTTTGAGAATATCGCCCTCGGCGTTCGAGACGCCAAATATGCCCAGTTCGACGTGAAGAAGATCCTTGAGCGATTGCTGCTCAAGGGGAACATCATTGTGAAAAAGGCCTACAGCGACTGGGAGCGATATAAAGACTATAAGCCGGTCATGCATGAGGCATCCTTCGAACTCATCGAGATCCCGCACCTCAGGCAGTCCGGCAAGAACTCGGCCGACATCCGCATGGTCGTGGACGCGCTGGACCTCTGCTACACCAAGTCGCATGTGGACACCTTCGTGATCATCAGCGGCGACTCGGATTTCTCGCCGCTGGTAAGCAAGCTGAGGGAGAACAACAAGCTCGTCATCGGTGTGGGGGTGAAGAACTCATCGTCAGAGCTTCTCATAGCAAACTGCGACGAGTTCATCTTCTACGACGACCTGGTGCGTGAAAGCGAGGCCAAGAGACGCAAAATCAGAAGGCCCGTAGTGAAAGCCACACATGAGGCACCGGTCAAGCCGGAGCAGAAGGAGAATGCCGAGGAAGACAAGAAGCAGAAGGCGTTGGACCTGGTGGTAGAGACCGTGGAGGCGTTGTTCGATGAACGGGGCGAGGAAGACAAGCTCTGGGGCTCCATGATAAAACAGGCCCTCAGACGGCGCAAACCCGGATTCAACGAGAGCTACTACGGGTTCAGGTCCTTCAGCCGGCTCCTGGAAGAGGCGCGGGACAGGCACCTGCTGGAGCTGGAGCTCGACGAGAAGTCGGGCAGCTACATCATCAAGACCGTCCTCCACGAAGAGTAAATCAGAACCTGTAGGAGCGGCTTTAGCCGCGACAGGAATAAGGGGTGCACGCAACTTCTTCGCCCCGTTCATCCGACCCTCCATGCTGTTGCGACCATTATTAATATATGGAACCACCGGTGTGAGCAGTGCTTCGCCTGCCTGCAGTGGTGCCCGCAGGAGGCGATCCAATACGGCAAGAAGACACCCCGGTATGAGCGGTACCATCATCCGGAGATTGTCTTGAAGGACGTCCTGAAATCACGGTGACTATCGGGCTGGTATAGCCTGATAGATGGTTCGCATCCTAAATTCTTTTCTCACCACGAAGAGCACGAAGAAGATCTAAAAAATGCAGAACAAACACTCTTGGATCCTATGAACCGGTCCGCTATTTCAAAAGGTTTCCTTTTTTCGTGTTCTAAAGTGCTCTTCGTGGTAAAGGATCCCTCTTCTCGTACTTCCAATGTTACACTCTTGCCCTGTTCCTTCAACAAGTAGCGTCCCCCACACTCGGAACCCCAGGCCTATGGCCTTTTCTCACACCTCTAGATTTTAAGATCCATTCATGATATAATTTTCATAGTTCATGATAGTAATCTTATAATCCTACACCACGAAATCACTTATCACGGCAATGAGTATGCGGAGGGTGGAACGTACCTTCTTCTTTTTGAAGTGTTGACATGGGATATTCCATCATGAGGATAGGTATGAAAGGTGATAACAGGTCAAGGCAACTTTGCCTGAAAATGTGTCCACTATCATATTATCAAGGCAAATCTACCTGTTAATCAATGGTTGGCGCGGCGCTTCTCGCCGCTTTGGTAGTTGCAGTGAAGAACGCGGGGGGGGGGTAGTTCAATGGTCGGAAATAATCCAACACAGCGCCGCGCCCAAGGGGGTTCCGCCCAACTCGCCGTTAGCCGCACAAAGGATAGACAATAATGCCAATGCAAAAGGGTAACAAATGACCATCAATGAAAAACTACTGCCAACTTGGGAATATTATGAATACTATTATGATTGCAGCCAGGAATCGATCAGAGAATTCTTAATGCATAAACATAAGTTTCTAGAAAGGCAGTCCATGGCGATTACTTTCATAGAGACAATAATGAAAAATCATAACAAACAAGAGTTATTAACTCATGTTTCAGAACTGGCACGCATTGAACATGGCATCCGGGGATTAGAACCCTGGGTTAGAGATCATGTTGTCCATGCTATGCTTAGTTATTTGCTCGGAATATATCTGAATGAGAAGTTTATAAAGAATGTAATCGGCAGCAGTGTTGATACATTTCAGTGGAAATTAGCCGGACTATTTCATGATGTTGGTTACCCCACAGAAATAGCCACGGACTTACTAAAATCATATGCTGACAAAATAAATGAAATAAGAAATAAGATAGGAGTGTCCGCACATGATATACATTTTAGTATAGTTCTCCAAGGGATAGCAAAATTACAGAATAACGCAGATAGTTTTGCTTTAATTCAAAATTATCTCGACAAATGGGGCCTTAAAATTAATAGTAGAAATATCTATGATAGTTATATTGAGACCGGTAAGATTTGTCATGGTATGATAAGCGCTCTTTGCGTTTTATATATTATTGATCTGTTATATCAAAAAAATAATCCACACAGAGAAAACCTTCTATACTCTGGTTGGTCACAAGAATATTTTGATAATGATGTGGTGCCTGCATGTGCTGCCATATTTATTCATAACCTGCCTGCGCAATATTTTAGAGAAGCAAAAATATCCCTTGAAAGGACTCCTATAGCTTATTTGCTAAAACTTTCCGATTGTTTGCAGGACTGGGAACGACCATCAAAGAATAATAGAAAAGGGTTTTCAGCAAGTTTATATGATATAGAAATAAACAACAATAAATTACTATTTTCTGTACCTCCAAAAAGAAAGAATAAAATTACTAATGAAGTTGAGGGTTGTATATCATCAGAACATATAATAATCAAATAGACGACTCGGCTAACCTTGCTGCTGCAGGGGGACGGTGTAAAAGCGCGCCGCCCCTGAGCAGCCCGTTGGGTGGCTCATTTCCAATGAGTTTCAGAGAACAATAACCGTGGCTCCTACCAATAAAGCTTGCTGGAAATGTAGGAAGATAGTTGAGGCCGAATGGCTATGTTGTCCTTATTGTGCAACTCGCCTGCGCGATACCCGTGAGCCATCTTTGCCACAAATAGAAAGAGATATCCATTTTCTGAAAGATTTGTACTCTTTTGGTTGGTATAACCGTGACCTAACGGCAATTGTTCTTTACGAAAGCGTTGCCACCGTTGAGCATTACTATAACCCCGGAAGGTTAGATAACCACAAGCCATTAGTTGAAACAAGTCGTGCTCAGAAAATCCTCCGCTTAAAGATATTTGCTGAGTACATCGCACTTCTTGAAGCATTTGGTTATCTTTGTATCGCTATAAGAGAACGCCGAAAGAAAAGTATCCCCTGGACATATATAAATACTGACCCGCAGGAAGTCGTACAATTTTATAATCAGATATTATCTAACCCTAATCCACCCTCCTTACACCGCCTTCTCAAATTGCCGTCACTCTCACAAGTTCAGAAAGCAGCCGTATCCCATCTTGATGCAATCTTTCCCGAACTCGAAAAAATAGGTGATGCTAATGGCATCTATGCACCGTTTATTCAAAACATCCGCATTTGCGCGGAACTATATCGCGATAAGTCCGATTTAAATGTGCGCATCTACAATAAGATAAAGCATGTATTTTCGATTGTGGAAGGACAGAACTGGATAACTTGGGAAAACCCGCCAGATGTAGCTCATGCTACAATTCTCGTAGAATTAAATGATACTGCGCAGACAATTTCTTTTGATATGGCACAAGAAAAAGCCGATGATGAAATGGCAAACATCCGGCGGGTAACAGAAATGGGCGCTGAACTTTTGGCGATATGTATTGGCCTCAACGAATTAGGTATTTTGTTTTGACCAAAGCCGCCACCCAACACCGCGTGCAGCGGATTGGCCTCCGGCCAGCCGCTGACGCATCCGTTATCTTCCTCGTCTTTCTCCTCATCCTATTGAAATACACATAATTTGTGATATAATGTGTATACGAGTAAAAACAACGGGAGTTGATTATGAAACGTACCAATATCGTGCTTGATGATAAACTAGTAGCTGATTGTATGAAAGCCACAGGTATTAAAACACAGAAGGCATTAATAGATCATGCTTTGAATGAGTTACTTCGTCGGGAAAATCAGACAAAAATAATTGAACTTAAGGGCAAGGTTCATTGGGAGGGCAATCTGGACGAGTGGCGTCAGGGGCGTAGTTTATAATGGTGCTGGTTGATACAACCTTTTTAAGATCTGCTGAAATCTATCGTTCTCTCCGACAGAAAGGTATTACCATAAGAAAACCTGTGGATTGCATGATTGCCTCTGTTGCAATTGAAAATGAAATCCCTCTCCTTGATAATGACAAGGATTTTGATCTTATTGAAAACCATTTCGGCATGAGAAGAATTTCAAAAGTTAAACATCCAACCGGCCCTGGCATCCGGTGACACCATCTTTTTCACTTTCCCCTGAGAACTGCCTGGATCAAGCCATCGAGATGCTGCAGGAAGCGGGAACGATCCCGCTTTCCAAAAGGGACAGGCCCGCTGGTATTGTTCCCCATATCGCGGAGATAGGCTGACAGTTCTCTATTTGCAAGGGCATCGCCAATGGTTTCCTTGGTGAAGACACGTCCCTTGGGATCTATCACACGGGCGCCATTCTTCAGACACCGCGAAGCAAGGAGGATGTCGGCCGATACTGCGATATCGTTATCATGAATATTCTCGGTAATCCAATCGTCAGCAGCATCAAAGTGGTCCTTAACAAGGACCATCTCGGCCAATACGTCTTTCGGTATCCTTATGCCGGTGTTGGAGACAAGGTAGACCTTGAACCCGTAACGTCCGGCAACTCGAAACACCTCATCCTTCACCGGGCATGCGTCGGCATCGACATATATCTCCATCAAGATGCGCCCTTTTGGCTGAGGTACAAGTCTTCAACCTTTTTCCTGGCCCAGGGTGTTTTTCTTAAGAATATCAAGCTGGACTTGATCGTTGGATTATTTCTGAAACACCTGATACTGATGGTCCTTCCCATTTCATCCCAGCCATACCGTTCAACCAGCTCGGTAAGCATCCTTTCCAAGGTCAAGCCGTGCAGAGGATTGTTTGGTTGTTGATCAGCCATGGATTAAGCATGAATGTAACTACGTACCGCTCTAACCTGAGGCCTTCTTCTTTGCTATGCTCATGCCGTGGCGCTTGCCTGCCGAGAGCTCTGTCTTGCGGAGCCTTATGGACTTGGGCGTGACCTCCACCATCTCGTCTTCCCTGATGAACTGGAGTGCCTTCTCCAGGGTCATGGGGGTGATGGGCGAGAGTATGATGTTATCGTCCCTGCCTGCGGCCCGCATGTTGGTGAGCTTCTTCATCTTGCAAGGGTTCACGTCGATATCGTTCTCGCGGCTGTGCTCGCCGATGATCAACCCCTCATAGATCGGATCACCGGGGACAACGATGAGCCTGCCTCTAGGCTCCAGGCCGCTCAGTGCATAGGGTACCGCCGTACCCTTGCGGTCGGCCACGATGGAGCCGGTGAAGCGGCTGGTGAATTCGCCTCGGAATTCTTCATAACCCAGCAGGTACGAGCTCATGATGCCTGTGCCCTTGGTGTCGGTGAGGAACTCGTCGCGATAGCCGATAAGCCCCCGTGAAGGTATGTTGAACTCGACCCGTACCCGTCCGGCGCCGTAGTTGGTAAAGTTTATCATCCTGCCCTTGCGGATGGAGAGCTTCTGGGTGACGACGCCGAGATACTCCTCGCCGCAATCGATATAGAGGTGCTCGATGGGCTCCATCACCCTGCCTTCTTGATATTCATAGATTACCTCGGGCCTGCTCACGCACATCTCGAAACCCTCGCGCCTCATGGTCTCGATGAGGATGGCGAGCTGGAACTCGCCCCTGCCCTTGATGATGAAGCCGTCTTTATCCGGGGCAACCTCCATCTTAATAGCCACGTTGCGCAGCGTCTCCTTGACCAGGCGCTCGTAAATCCTGGTGGACTGCACATAAGTGCCCTCGGTTCCCGCCAGTGGGGAATTGTTGGCGATGATGCGCATGGACACGGTGGGCTCATCCACAATTATCCGCTTCAATGCCTTGGGGTTCTCCTGGGTGCAGATGGTGTCGCCGATCTTCACATCATCGATGCCTGCGAGCACCACGATATCGCCGGGCAGTGCATAATCGACCTCGCGGATGGATATGCCCTCATAGCTCTGGAGCTTAGTGACCTTGAGCGGTTTATGAACACCCTCCGCATCGATGCAGAGCAGTGCATCGCTTGCGCTGGTCTGCCCATGAAAGACCCTGCCGATGGCAAGCCTGCCCACATAATCGGAATAATCCAGGTCCGCCACCAGCATCTGGAACGGCTCTGCCGGGTCGTATGCCGGGGCCGGGATCTCGGAGAGGATGGTGTCGAACAGGACCTTGAGGTTTTGTCCTTCTTCATCCAGAGACCCTATGGCCACCCCGTCGCGGCCTATGGCATACAAACAGGGGAAATCTATCTGCTCATCGTCGGCTCCCAGGTCGATGAAGAGGTCGTATATCTCGTTCAGGACTTCAAGAGGCCTCGCGTCCTTGCGGTCGATCTTGTTGATCACCACGATCACCTTCAGGCCTGCCTCCAGGGTCTTTTTCAGGACGAAGCGCGTCTGGGGCAGCGGCCCTTCGGATGCATCCACCAAAAGGATCGCGCCGTCCGCCATGGAGAGCGCCCGCTCCACCTCGCCCCCGAAGTCGGCATGGCCGGGTGTGTCGATGATGTTGATCTTGATCCCGTTCCAGATCACGGAACAGTTCTTGGCAGCAATGGTGATGCCGCGCTCGCGCTCCAACTCCAGATTGTCCATGACCCTGGCCTGGACCTCCTGGCCTTCGCGGAAAACCCCGCTCTGCCGGAACATGGCATCCACGAGCGTGGTCTTCCCGTGGTCGACATGGGCGATAATGGCGACGTTCCTGATGTTCTCATTTTTTGCAGGCTGCTTCATGGTGTTCATTCTCCTGCCGCACACACAGGTATTATCATGCGCACCGTGCGCATATACCAGCTTCAGCGCATTGGCAACAGAAATCTCTCAGAATCAGACCTTGATGAACATTCACTTAAGAATAGCGATGATGAAGAGTATGTTTAGAGATATTCAATGAAGGCATAATGCTTGTAATGGCACATAATCATCAATTTTGGTCAAACATAAATTTCTCAAGAGATACCTCCATTGAAACATTAGATGAAATAATACAAATGGGATATAGAAGGTAAAATGTTAATAAAAAGAATAGTTAGCTTATTGGTAGTCTCGGGATTGCTTTTAACTATTCTTTCTTGTGCAGGTAAAACTCCTGCTGCACAAAAAACACCAATGGTCTTAGGGGCATCCACGGCTCTTATGAACCAATATTTTAATAACTTTCAACTCCTCGCCACCTATCGTGGAATAGGTGCAAATTTTGCTCTTACCGTTGGTCCAGGTGCAACAGCAGGTAGTGAAAGACTCTATGCTAGCTACATCTACATAGGAAATACATTTGAGATGGCGGCAATCGATCCTGCAACAGGCGAAGTTAGATTATACCCCAATCCGATAAAGGGGGAATACGGAGCACACTGCATGGTTGCAGGACCTGATGGCAACGTGTACCTCGGTACACTACCAAATGCACATCTTGTCAAACTCGATACGAAAGCTGGAAAACTTATCGATCTCGGAAGACCTAGTGCCACTGAGGAGTATATCTGGGATGTTGCCTTTGGGTCGGATGGGAAACTGTATGGTGCAACCTATCCAAATGCCAAATTGGTTCGATATGATCCAACGTCTCGGGTTTTGGATGATCTGGGCCGTATGGACCCTGTCGAGAATTATGCTCATTATCTCGCCAGCAGTGATGCCGGATTCATGTATGTAGGTATCGGTATGGCTAAGATGAATATCGCGGCGTACGAAATCACCACGGGAAAATATCGTGAGATTCTTCCCCCACAGTTTCAGGTTTCGGGAAATGCAATGGTATATCGTGGTACTGATGGGAATGTCTACGGTATTTCTGGCGAGCAATATTTCCGTTTAGATCATTGGATTGCCATGCCAATAGCAGTAAAGGATGCTGCCCCTCCCATGCCGAAAAATAAGTTATATGATGGGCGCTTATTGGAGCTGCGGGGCCATACGCTGGTGATCAAAGATCCTATACACGAGCAATCGATTGAACGCGACATTGACTATGAAGGTAATGAGTTACCAGTTTTTCGAATCGGTTTTGGACCAGATGGTTTTCTTTACGGGAGCTCGATTTTACCGGCCCGGTTACTGCGCCTTGATATGACCCAGCTTCAATTCCAGGAACTTGGTGAATTAGGAGGAGGCGAAGTCTATTCATTCTTGGAACACGAGGATAAGTTGCTGATGGCAGCATATTCCAGTCTGGCACCATTAATGGTGTATGACCCGGTTAAACCGTTCCAGAAAGACCCTACTGCCCCAAACCCCATGTTGATAAACTTTAAGGACTCCGACGAGAATTGGCGGCCACTAGCATTTATAAATGGGCCAGGCGGAAAGGTGTTTGTCGGTTCCATAGCGGGTTATGGAAAGTTAGGCGGACCTTTGTGCATGTGGAACGTTCAAACCAGCACAATCGATCTATATCCGAATCTCATCCGTGACCAGAGTGTGACTACCCTTGCAGTTTGGAGAAACCTTATTACAGGTGGAACAACCATCTTCGGCGGAGGTGGCAGTCACCCTACTCAAAAAGATGCAGAGATCTTTTTGTGGAATCCCGAAACCCGAAAGCTTGAGTTTGAAGCCATACCTGTGCCTGGTGCCAGTTCCATCTATAACCTGCTTACAGCCCCAAATGGTCTTGTTTACGGGATAGCTGACCGCACGATGTTCATATTCGATCCTGCTGCACGTATCGTAACGCATAACCAAGCTTTGCCCTTTCCGGGTAAAACGATATACAATGCTATGGCTCTTGGTCCCGATGGACGGATCTGGGGGTTAGCAGAACATCCCAAGGCTGGAATATTTACCATTGATACAACAACGAACAAGGTAACCCTAATTGCACACGCCCCAAGAGCGATTACAGGAGGATTTGCGATTAGGGGAAATTACCTTTATTTTGTTTGCGGGGCATCTTTATATCGCTACATCCTGCCTGGAAAGTACATCATCCAGTAATCACATGTTATCCACAATGCATGAAGAGCGTTGTTATGGGGCTTGAAAAATGAAGTCTGCTGATGTTTTTTACATAGGCAACCATCTCATTACAGAACGTTCTCTCTGAAACATAGTTGTTTTTTGTATAGAGATGATCACGACCATACATACCATCATGAAATCTAAACCTAACATTCCAGCCTAATAGCATTTTCTTCCCATTTATAAGAAATAATTTATTCATATTTTTATTTCGCAGAGCACTCACCATTCATAACTCATTGTATTATATGATAATAAACGATGGCATTTTCTTTGCTAATAATTTTAGATCTTATTCATTAAAAGAAGAAGTTCAATGAATTGCGACATTACGATAGGAAACGAGCAACGTAGCTTCTTTCAAAGAATGTTGATTATTACTGTAATCATTATTTTATTTTTGGTAGGTTTTTGTGTAGGCACTGCAATTACATGTGTTGCCTATAGCAAGTTATCTTTTTTAAACGATGCGGATGATTATGCAGAGACCATATCAAATCTTCTTTAAGGCCCACCCTTAGATCTCCGAAGAGGTTGTCGAAAAACTCCAGTAAGCTCTAAAACCATCAAAACACAAGCCTCGATCAAAGATTCCCCATCGTGGGGCATTCTATGAGGTCGTTTTTTTGTCACTTTTCATCCTTTGAGTTTTTCGACACCCTCGATCAAGATCTCTATAGAACAGCGAATGTAATTTGAGCCTAAATATGTGGGCAGGAGATAGAGACATCATCAGTAAGGTTTATGTGTCCTATTATCACCATCCATCACCATTGATTCTCTGTTTTCCCCTGGCAGCACCAGACAGATCATCAGAATCCGGATATGCATATTGCCGTTTGCAATTCTTGATGCTATACACTGCTCCCTGAACCGAGGCATCCATGAAGATAGGACTTGTAGGGCTTAAAAAATCAGGAAAGACCACCACATTCAATGCGCTCACCCGCATGGATATCGCCATAGACCAGTACTCATCGGCCAAGGATGAGCCGAATGTTGCAGTCGTCCATGTGGCCGACCCACGCATCACACGTTTAAGCGATATGTACAAACCGAAGAAGACTACCCATGCCACGCTCGAGTGCATCGACTTCGGGGGGTTCCGCTCAGAGAGCGGCAGTGAGAAAAAGGAGGTCTTCTCCGCCTCCGAGCTCGGCCTCATCAAGACTGCCGATGCCCTTGCCCTGGTGGTGAGAAACTTCCACGATCAATACATCGACAGCCTCCTGGGCGAACCTGACCCTCTTTCGGAGATCGATGGGATTGTCTCGGAGCTCATCCTGGCCGACCTCATCCTGGTGGAGACCAGACTCGAGCGGATCGAGCACCAGATAAGCAGGGGACAGAAAAACGCAGCGCTGGAGCTTGAAAAGACCGCGCTTGAGAAGGTCAGGGAATTCCTCGACAAGGGAGATCTCTCAGTAACCCCTTCCCTATCCCCTGATGAAGAAAAGGTCCTTCGCGGCTTCCGTTTCCTCACATTAAAGCCCATGCTCGTCATTCTCAACTCGGATGAAGATACCTTCGGCCGCAACGCCGAGCTCTTGGGGCGGATCTGGAAGGACTATCGCGGCATCGAGTTTGCGGGCAGATTTGAGATGGACCTCTCCCGGCTCGATGCCCACGAGGCGGCGGAATTCATGGAGGATATGGGCATAAGCGCCTCGGCCAGGGACCGGCTTACCCTGGCGGCCTACGAGTTGCTGGGCTATATCTCGTTCTTCACCGTGGGCGCCGACGAGGTGCGCGCCTGGACCGTCCGCAGGGGCGACACGGCCCTCGATGCCGCGGCGGCCATCCACTCGGACCTGGCCCGTGGGTTCATCCGGGCCGAATGCTTCACCTACGACGACCTTATGGCCCACGGTTCCGAGAAGGCGCTCAAGGATAAAGGGCTCATCAGGCTCGAAGGTAGGACCTACCCGGTCAAAGACGGCGACATCCTCTCCGTCAGGTTCAGTGTGTAACGAGTGATGAGTGAATAGTGATTGGTATACTATTGCCGGAATATTGGGTATACCAGTAAAGAACATTCTCTAAATCAAGGAGCTTTCCCATGAGCAATGGGCCGGAAAAGATCATCTATTCCATGATGAAGGTCAGCAAATCATACCAGAACAGGCCCGTGATTAAAGACATTTCCCTTTCCTATTTCTACGGCGCCAAGATAGGTGTCCTGGGCCTGAACGGATCGGGAAAAAGCACCCTGCTGCGCATCATGGCGGGTGTCGAGAAGGAGTATGATGGGAAATCCGTCCTTTCACCGGGATACACGCTGGGGTTCCTTGAACAGGAGCCTGTGCTCGACCCGAACAAGACCGTGAAGTCCGTTGTTGAGGAAGGCCTGCAGGCGACTGTGGATCTGGTCAAGGAATACAATTCCATCAGTGAAAAATTTGCCGAGCCCATGAGCGAGCCCGAGATGGACAAGCTCATGGCCCGCCAGGGAGAGTTGCAGGAAAAGATCGACCATCTGGATGCCTGGGATATCGAATCGCGCCTGGACATGGCCATGGATGCCCTGCGCTGCCCTTCCGGAGACACGCCTGTCCGAGTCCTTTCCGGAGGTGAAAAGAGGCGGGTGGCCCTGTGCAGGCTCCTGCTGCAGAAGCCGGATATCCTCCTTTTGGATGAGCCGACAAACCATCTGGACGCCGAGACCGTAGCCTGGCTGGAGCATCATCTCCAGCAGTACGAAGGTACGGTCATCGCCGTCACGCATGACCGGTATTTCCTGGACAACGTGGCCGGCTGGATCCTGGAACTTGACCGGGGATACGGCATCCCCTGGAAGGGGAACTACTCGTCATGGCTGGAGCAGAAGCAGCTGCGGCTTCAGAATGAAGAGAAAAGGGAGACGGAGCGGCAGAAGACCCTGCAACGGGAATTGGAGTGGATCCACATGTCGCCCAAGGGCCGCCATGCTAAGGCTAAGGCGCGTATCAGCGCATACGAGACCCTCCTGAACCAGAATTTCGAGAAAGAGGACAAAGACCTTGAGATCTATATCCCGCCCGGACCCCGTCTGGGAAAGGTGGTGATCCAGGCGGAAGACCTGTCCAAGGCGTATGGCGAAAACCTGCTCTTCGGAGGGATGAACTTCTCTCTGCCTGCAGGCGGCATTGTGGGTGTCATCGGCCCCAACGGCGCCGGCAAGACAACGCTCTTCAAGATAATAACCGATAAGGAGAAACCCGATTCCGGCGTCATCAGGATCGGGGAGACCGTGAAGCTCGCGTATGTCGAACAGGAGCGCGATACGCTTGACCCGGAGAAGACCATCTGGGAAGTGATCTCCGGCGGCCACGACATGATCGATCTCGGCAAGCAAGAGGTGAATTCCCGGGCATATGTGGCGCGCTTCAACTTCTCGGGAACGGACCAGCAGAAAAAGGTGAACACGATTTCGGGCGGCGAGCGCAACCGCGTGCACCTGGCGTGCATGCTCAAGGAAGGCGCCAATGTGCTTCTTCTGGACGAGCCCACGAACGATCTGGACGTTAATACCATGCGCGCCCTGGAAGAGGCCCTGGAGCATTTCGGCGGCTGCGCGGTCATCATCACCCACGACCGCTGGTTTTTAGACCGCATCGCCACACACATCCTTGCCTTTGAGGGCGACAGCTCCGTAGTGTGGTCCGAAGGCAATTATTCGGATTACGAGGCGGACAGGAAAAAGAGACTCGGCAAGGCTGCTGACCAGCCGCACCGGATCAAGTACCGGCACCTGACACGAATATAATCCTGCCATTTACAGGATGAAGAGATACCGGAGGGGAAATCCATGAAAGTGATCGCATTCAACGGGAGTGCACGAAGAGATGGAAATACGGCCATCCTTGTGAAGCATGTGTTCACAGAGCTTGAAAAACACGGCATTGAGACGGAACTGGTCCAGCTGGCCCGCAAAGACATCCGGGGCTGCATAGTCTGCTACAAGTGTTTTACCAACCAGGACAAACAATGCTCGGTAAAGAACGACTCGGTCAACGAATGTATCCGAAAGATGCTTGATGCCGATGGGATCATCCTGGCATCACCCACATACTTCACCGATGTGACAACCGAGATGAAGGCCCTCATCGACAGGGCGGGTATGGTGGCCAAGGCCAACGGCGATATGTTCAGGCGCAAGGTGGGAGCTGCTGTTGTGGCTGTCCGGAGGGGCGGTGCCATCCATACGTTCGACACCATCAACCACTTTTTCTTCATCAGCCAGATGATCGTGCCGGGTTCAAACTACTGGAATGTGGGTATCGGCATGGAGCCCGGCGAGGTGGAAAAGGATATTGAAGGAATCGCCACCATGAAGATCCTCGGTGAGAACATGGCGTGGCTTCTGAAGAAACTCCATGCATAAGGGGTGAGACACGATATAGGGAAACCGATGACGATGCAGCGTGAACAGCAACTGAGAGAGAAGCTCACAGGGGAGATAGGCGTGTCCTCCTGGAAAGGACTGATCCCGGATATGCTCACCAAATCGCTCTTCCTCGTGGCATCGGATCTCGACTTGGTGGAGGTGGGTGTTCATGTGGCCCTTGACCACACCAGTGAAGTAAAGAAATGGCTGGACACCGGCCGCCTGATGAGACCGACCAAAGAGCAGATTGCAGATTGGGAGACCTTCGGTTCTCTGTTCCGGTTCATCATCGTGGCGCCGTTTGTCTTCTTTCAGGAATATGACGAACCTGTCAGCTGAATCATACGCCAAGGGGTCATATCTTCCCCATGGACTTCTTCCCTCGGATGAAATGTTCAAAAAAGATATGCCCTGCATGAGATGTGCATGAGTCATACAGCAATGGAGATGAACAGGTGACACCGCACATCATCGGGGTTATCTTCGCCATCATGTCGGCATCGGCATGGGGCACCGGGGACTTCAGCGGCGGCATAGCCACAAGGTCGCGGAGTCAATTCCAGGTCCTCTTCCTCGTTTCGATCTATGGGATTATCATCCTGGCGGCCTTGGGTCTTCTCACCGGGGAATCCCTGCCATCTTCCAGGGATGTGTCATGGGCTTTGATCGCAGGCCTGACCGGTTCTTTCGGCATCGCCGCCCTCTACAAGGGTCTTTCGCTGGGAAATGCCGTCGCTGTAGCCCCCACTGCAGCGGTCATCGGCGCCGGGCTTCCCGTGGTATTCAACTGCCTTTCCATGGGTCCTCCCGGCTCAGTTCAGGTGCTTGGCTTCATCTTTGCGATCTTCGGCATCTGGATCGTGTCGCGCCAGCCCGACGGCCACAGGCATGCAAGCTCTCAGGAGCTTATCCTTTCGATAATCGCAGGTATAGGCTTTGGCGGGTTTTTCATCATGATCGCCCAGGTAAATAAGGGGCTGGTGTTCTTCCCCCTGGTCCTCTCGAAGGCCGCAGCGATCATCCTTGCCGCCACAATTCTCTCTTTAAGGCGTGAACGGTTTCCGTCGCCGGGCCGAAACCCCATGGCTGCTATCGCCGGTCTGTTCGATGCGGGGGGGAATGTCTTTTTCATGCTGGCAAAGCAGTTTACCAGACTTGATGTGGCCGCCGTACTCGCGTCCATGTACCCGGCAGTAACTGTGATCCTGGCCTGGTGGATCCTTAAGGAGAAGGTGTCATCCTCTCAATGGTGGGGGGTTTCCCTGTGTGTGATGGCCATAACGCTCATCGGGATATGATGCATAAGTTTCAACCCCAGATCATCAGTTTTCAGAGATTTCAAAACCGATATGAAAATGAACTTTTTCAACAATCTCCGCAGTTATATTCAGTCTGGCTTGAGCTTCAATTCCTTATGGTAATATGCAGTCTCATGCCTGTTGGCTTGTGATGATTATCAAAAGAGATATTTAATAGTGGCTAATCCCACATCCTGGAACGAAATATTTATTTTTACCAGCAGTTATTGATATCTTTGCTAGAAGAAACAT